>OFEK01000689.1_pt1 | contig 30667 bp, 28 predicted proteins | sample 1521131 | NCBI WGS metagenome assembly OFEK01 (sample SAMN05720209, study PRJEB24109) | activated sludge metagenome | isolation source: Anaerobic digester | place: China | collected 2015-12-16
GGGATGAATATCCGTCCAAAGTTTCTCTTCAATACCCGCTGCTCTATATATTTCTTTTACGCCTTCATAACCTTTAAGCAAATCCTGTATGTAAAAGCAGTTATCATAAACTCCCATCTCCAGCAGCAACGGTCTCGGTGCTATAAGTCCGGCAATTTCATCAGTATCAAAATACTTATAAATACCAGGAACTATTTGGGAACCACAAAAATTTGCTTTATCTATTCCAAAGCCCGCCCATGGGTTAACATAACCGATTATATCCGCAGCTTTAATCCTGTCTTCCACAGCAGTGGCAAATGTAGTCATAGTACCACCCTGACTTAAACCCATCATACCTATTCTTTCCGGGTTTACTTCCTCTCGTGTTTCCAGGTAATCAACGCAACATTTTATATCCCAGATATTCAAGGCAAGCGTATACAACCCCATGATCGCGCCCTTAATAAAGTTGACATTACAAGGATCTCTTCCCGGAAAAGGGTTTTCTCCGTCACGTCTTTCCCCGAAAACCCTGAGATCAGGGGATATAGTCAAAAACCCGGCTTTCGCCATCTGCTCCCCATAATTATAATTCATATCTTTAATATCCTGAATATGTCCTTGAGATGATCTTATCCCGGCAACAGGATCTTTGCCAAATCGTCCATGCCCGTGACTGCATATTATTGCAGCATTTGACTTGTCCTTTTTCATATTTTTAGGGTATAGGATTTGACATGGCACCGACATAAATTCCTCTGTATTGAAAACTACTCTTTCCCGCATAAGATCACATTCTTCAACCTGATATTCAACTTCAGGTTCAAGGTCAACCTTTTCAGGGAATTCACCCAGTAGTTCCATAAATTTAGGATATGCTTTTGCCCTCCACTCTTCCCAATCTTCTTTGGTCTTGCCTTCAAAAGCTAATAAAGGTTTATGATTTTTCACTTTATGCATCCAGTACCTATGCATGGAAAAATTTCTTTCAGCCATTTTTCAATTCTTCCTTTCATTGCTTTTTTCTATAATATAACTTATGGTATTTATCATGTCCGCGCCTGCAGACGATCAAGTTTTCTGCAACAGCGTTATAACATTTAATAATTATTATATAGCATATGATTTTGCATGGCAATTACTATAATTTTTTATAGGGTACATTTTCTAAATATGAAGAAATATTTACCAGGGGCTGTCGTTACGGTGCCTAGAGCCTTTAAATTCAGCTACTGGCAAAATCTTCTACATAAAATGCTTCATCCAATAATTTCTTCATAAACATAATATATGCTCATCTTTATATCTTTATTGGTTCTTTTATTGCTTTGGTTTATATTTCCAATGATTAAAACTTTAATAACTGATATAATAATTTATGTAAAGAGACTTTTTTGTTGGCATTTTATGGTGACCCAGGAGGAAACAAATTGCGCTTACTGTTTACTATTAAAAAACCTGTAAAAACACAACTAAAAAATTTATTATTATATTTTGCACAATTTCTCTTTATATTGACATCGCTCCTTGCAGGATTATGCCTTTTTCTGCTTGCAGCTATCTTCTTCATTAATTTTACTTTTATGAATCCTATATTTCAAAGAAAAATTTTGGAGGAAAGTGGTACTTATATTCAGTTGGACTATATAGTACAGGACAATATAAACAAGCTTTATGAATCGGGAGCTTCAGAATCTAAGGTTTCGGAAACTGATATTTCGGGATCCAATTTTTCGGAATCAAATCTTCCGGGGGCCAATCTTCCGGGGTCTGTCCCGGGTGAGAACCAGTTCAAAGATATACTAGATAATTCATATATATGTATAAATAACGAAACTGTTAAAAAAGGGGTAAATTCATTTATCGAAGGTTTAATTAAATATATTAGAAGCGAAAGCAGGCTCTTGCCTGATATCTATATTGGGAGACAGGTTTTACATACCTTGCCGGCTAATACTCCGCCTGCTGATTCTATTTCTTCCAATGCTCTACCTGCGATTTCTATTCCCGCTGAAATAGATAAAATTAACCTTGGTACTATATTGCTTTTTTTAAATAAAAGTTATTTAGTAGATATTCTAATAGTTATGCAGCAAGTATTTCAGCTTATGGAACCTGTTCCTCTCACCTTATCTTTCTTAATATTGCTATTTGCTTTTATTGGAATAATAATATCTGAAAAAGCTGCAGACATATTAAAATGGTGGAAATTACACTTTGTTTCTTCAGGAATAATAGGTTTAACATCAATTTTAATTGTATTTTCATACTCAAATAAATATTTAAGTTCATATAATTATTTACATATACTACCATACTCAGAAATTAACGTTTCAGGAGTTATTACTTCCTATATGCAAATATTTCGAATGTATCTGGTATATTCAATGCTTATCTACAGCACAATTTGCGTATTAATATCTATAAGCTTGCCTGGCATTACCGGTTGCATTAAATCATTATATAATGCTATAAGAAATTATTTTTTTGTTGGTAGTGAAAAAACCCCGGGAATTAATTTAATTCACATAAGACATATTTCAATGATTATTGTAACTCTAGTTGCAGTATTTCTAATTCAAAATATATACTATTTAAAAGAAAATTATAAGCTGAACAATCCTGCTGAATCAATGGCCAGAATTGTGAATTCAGGTGCAATAGCTGATGTAATATCAGCTAAAGATGATATGATATATTCCCTTGAACTAAAAATTAGTGATGAAGTAACAGGAAAACCTATCTCCGATATTAAAGTTCGTGTAACAGAAATCGTATCTACTGAAAATATATCTTCTCAAGTTATATCTTCCAAAGTTTTGCCTTCTGAGGAAGCACATTCCGGAGTTTTGCCATCTGACGATTTGCATTCTGAAATTGCACCTCCCGAAATTTTATCATCCAAAATTATGCATTATGATATCATCCTTTCTGAAACCGATTATAAAGCAGAAACAATAACAGATAATACAGGTACTGCAAATATGATACTTGATAAAGGTACATATAGGTTAGAACTGTCATCTGAAGAAAAAGAATATGCCCTACCCGAACCTTTTCTATTTGATATTGAACTGGCAGGTAAAAACAGTATAGCATTAAGGGTCTCACATCTTGATACCCAATAGTGAAAAATTAATGAGTAACATAACAACGCAACAAGGAATATTATGTATAAGAAATAGTGTTTTACGTAAACTCTGTTTGAATTTAAAAGGAGGATTGAATTATAATGCCTGAAAATTGGTGTCCGTTTTTTCGCAAAGGTGTAGGTACTAATATCTATCAGCAACCAGGCCCTATGTCTCCACCTGCTCTCCCAGGTATGGAACAGGCGTACCCTTTAAATATGTTCCCAGAACAGGCTATGCCTGAGCAAGTTATGCCTGTACAGGCAATGCCGGGGCAGGCAATGCAGGGGAATATTTGGCCCGGCCAGATGTTTCCAGGACAGATCAGCCCTTATATGATGCAGCCTTGTCCTAATATTTACCAATCCCAAAGCATTCACATGCATCCTTATATGGGTATGGCAGAGACATATGGTATGGGTAATATGGGTTATTTAGATGATATGGATGATATGGATGATATGGATGATATGGATGATATGGATGATATGGATGATATGGATGATATGGATGATATGGATGATGCAGAAATGAAGGCCGCTGTCAGCGACCCACCTCCAGTACTAAGCAATAACCCGGCTGTTGCCACAATAAGTTTATTCAAGGAATTAACAGGTTATCCAAACTACGGTAATCCCAGTGGAAATGCAGATATTCTATATACCGGCAACAGAGGAGCCTGGACTTTTCAAGTTCCAACATTAATTTCTGCACTTGGTAATGTAAGAGCACAAATTTTTATCCGTGCTGTTTTGGATGACCACTCAAATGTTCCTGTAGACAGGTATTCTGCAAGAATTACTATAAATGGTACTGTAGTTCACACTGGTCGGGTACCTCTTGAGCATGGTAGACCTGAAGGAAAACAATTTAACAACTGGAGGCTTCTCACATTTGATGTAGCTAACTTGAGAAGAAATAACCGTATTGTAATTGTAAACACATCTAATACAGGTGAAAATGACTGGATTGGATTGGATTGGATGGAAATGAGATTTACACCACCGAGATAAACAAAGCTCCATAAGTCCTGCATAAGTAAATAATAATCTGCTAAAATAGCCGATATTGTATGAAAATATTAGAATGCAAGAATAGAGAATACAAGATACAAAAATCCAGGTTTTGACTCCTGGATTTTTTTATGAGCATTTTTTGTTATTATTGCTTAACCTGCTAAAACTTATAATGCTATTCTCCGGGTGCATTTTCTTCCTATGATACAAAATATAGAAAATATGCCCCTATTCTTCTATCTGAGGCAGGTTCATTATGCTTTGTTTTACTTTGTCCTCAGTATATTCAACATCCTTCATTTCACCACTGAAATAATAGTCGTAGGATGACATATCAAAATATCCATGTCCGCTCAGATTAAATAGAATAACTTTCTCCTCACCTGCTTCTTTAGCCCTTAAGGCTTCATCTATGGCTGCCCTGATGGCATGCGAAGATTCGGGAGCAGGTATAATGCCCTCAGTTCTTGCGAACATAATGGCTGCATCAAATACCACCTTTTGCCCGTATGCAACTGCATCTATAAGACCATCATGATAAAGCTGGCTGATTATTTTAGATGCTCCATGATATCTGAGACCTCCTGCATGTATACCGGCAGGTACAAAATCATGCCCCAAAGTATACATTTTCGCAATAGGAGCCATTTTAGCCGTATCACCATAATCATATGCGAAAACACCTTTGGTAAGGGTAGGACATGCGGATGGTTCAACAGCAACAGCTCTTACTTTTTTCCCATTAAATTTATCCATCAGGAATGGGAAGGCAATCCCTGAGAAATTACTTCCGCCTCCGACACACGCATAAATTACATCAGGATATTCATCAATCATTTCCATCTGCTTTTTGGCTTCAAGGCCTATAATAGTCTGGTGAAGGCATACATGATTTAACACACTTCCAAGAGCATAATTTGTATCATTATGGGTTACAGCATCTTCCACTGCCTCACTAATAGCTATTCCCAGGCTCCCTGACGAATCGGGATCCTTTGCAAGTATTCCTCTGCCGCTGTTTGTAGTATTACTCGGGCTAGCAATAACATCAGCACCAAATGTTTTCATAAATGATCTTCTATAAGGTTTTTGCTGGTAGCTTACTTTAACCATATAAACAGTACAATCCATGCCGAACTGGCTGCAAGCAAGACTCAAAGCACTTCCCCATTGCCCTGCTCCTGTTTCTGTAGCAAGTCTCTTTACACCTTCAGCTTTATTATAATATGCCTGTGGTATGGACGTGTTTAATTTGTGGCTTCCGGTAGCGTTGGTACCCTCATACTTATAATATATTCTTGCCGGCGTATCCAAAAGTTTTTCAAGACCTTTTGCTCTATAAAGAGGTGTAGATCTCCATTGAAGGTACATTTCCCTCACCTTCTGTGGAATATCAATCCATCTTTCAGTAGCAGCTTCCTGCATAATCAATTCTTTAGGGAATATAGCCGACATATCGTCAGGTGTGGCTATTTTACCGGTTACAGGGCTATAGTATGGGGCAGGTTTGTTTGGCATGTCTGCAACGATATTATACCATTGCTTTGGAATGTGGCATTCATCAAGGATAACTTTTGTAACATCATTTTTACTCGACTTTCTCATCTTAACTCATCTCTCCTATTCTAATCTAAATATTTTTTTAACAGGCTATTCTTCTGAAGAGCTATTTAAGAAGCTCTCAAAAATTTAGCTTTCTGTTAAACCAAATATAATTACTAATAATATTATCAGTAATTGATTCTTGTGTCAATAGGTTTTTCATATTTTTCCCATGGTTTTTTTGCCATTTCTACTCGTCTTTTTTGTTTATTCAGTTTCATCTTTCTCTTCGGCGTTTTCTTTTTGTTCGGCTTTTTCATTTTTTTTATAACCGTATTTTTCTATCTTCAATATTATACCTTCTGTTCCAGCTTTTAATCTGCATTCTTCAAGTGTATTGATGACTTTAGGCTCTATAGGATTTCCCGGTATTACTAAAATGAGCTGCCTTACCTTTATATCCCCTGGTTTAATTATAATTTGATCCTTTCCCCACGGGACTTCCTGACCCTGATAACCTAATAGTTCGTTTATATACAATTCAACTTTTTTAGATACTAATTCAGGTTCCTGGTATGAATCTGCTGTCAGATCCATACTTTTAATCATTGTTGCTGTTCCTTTTTCGAACCTGGCAATTACGGGAAGATTGAAAGGCAGGTTTGCACCATATAATTCCCTAATTTTTCTACCCCGGCTGAAGTTGTCTAAGGACCATATATCATCTTCACCTTTTTCATCTTTTTCTATAATTTCATCTCCTCCCAGCCATGCTCTTACAGAAGCTTTTTGAATAATACATATGGAGGGAAATATCCTTACAGGTGCAGGTATTTTGACTTTATATCTAACTACTATATCAATATTATCATCTTCTTCAAAAAATTCAGACATGCTGAAATCAAGGCCTTTAAAGCCATCAATAATATCCAGCATTCTTAATCTATTATCCGGGTCTTTTACTTCATAAGTTGTTAAATATTTCTTGGAACATAATCTGGCTATGGGTATACATAATTGATTAAATGAATCTTCATAGATACCTTTTAATACATTGTATAAAATCTCTCTTAATTCAGGGGGAATGTCAAATTCTGCAGGGATATCTGTTGAAGAATCCACTTCTATATGTATGTCCGGTATATCTTTAAATTTTTCCAATATTTCATTATGTAAACCTTCAATACCACTTGCATGATAAATATAGCTTAATGACGCAAGTTCATTTGCAGTATGACTTATAGCATTTTGTATTATTTCATGAGTATAAATAACTTTTATAAAAAGTGATATAGACATAATTACACTTATAAATACAGGTATTGCAATAGCTGCCTCAAGTGTTACAGATCCTTTGTCTTTAATATTAAATCTACTGTTTTTATTTTTGTAAACATTGTTCTTAACTAATTTATGTATCATACTGATTATTTCCCTGATAACATGTATATTAACTATATAAATCATTAATTAATACCCCTCATATAAAAGAACATATATCTTATGCCTTCCATCTGAAGTTTTAACCCTTGAAGGCATAAATGGCCGGGTTGCAAACAAGTATTTCATCGATACTGCCACTTCAACCCTTATAGCTGTATGTGAATTGCCCATTTTAAAATCCGGCTTTTCTTTTCTGATATTCAGCTCTATAAGGTCCTGTATCCTGTCAATTTTTTCATCGGTTTTTTTCATCAATAGGAATAACCAGAGATAATCTTCATATGAAAAAGTAATATTGTATTTTTTAAAAAAGGGTATTGATTTACCTTCCATAAGTACTCTCAAATCATTCATTGCTTCACCCATACCCCAGGAGCATATTATCATATTGGCTATAATGGGGATCCCTGCTCCCCCTGTCCACCACCCTGCAAGAACGGCAGCAAGACTATAAGCCTGCTCTCTTTTAATCGCATCTGTATATATCTGTAAGGTATTAATGCCAAACCTAATTAATACTACCTGACCCATAGTCTTCAAAACGTTAATTTCTTCTAATTCACTGCCATGAAGTATATATTCAATCTCAGCTTGAAAACAGGATTTGTATTTATCTTTTATATCATCTGCTTTATCTGCACCACTGTTGCCTGCCTTATCTATTCTACTGCTGTCTGCATTATTTGCTCTGCTGTTGAAGCAATCTATAATATACTGGTTTATATATATATCATCTCTTAAATTAATGAGATTTTCGCCAATAGTATTCCCGGCACCAATAATAAAGTTTAATGCCTTCTGAGGGAAAGTTGTTTTTGTATTTACCAGATCAACTTCCTTATCCAATCTATCCAAACTGCTCTCATATTTCCAGTCTTCTTCGGAAAAATCCTTATCCTTTACTTTCTTTCTGGATGGCAGCTCACTAAAATCTATATCTTTCTCTTCTATGTCTAATCCATTTCTGACAACCTCTGTCAGTACATTTTTCAATCTCTGTCCAAGACCTTTTCGTGGATCGTCTTGGTCACCAGTCTTGGGATGCAGCTTATAATTAAATTCAATTGTACTATAATTGGAATTAACATCCTTTAGATTTTTTTCAATTTCAAACACATCTACTCCTGTTATGTCTTCCATTTCTACCTTGTTTTGTATATCATTAAAATTGTCAATGGAAGTGTATAGAGCACTTATGTTATTCTTAAGGATATCAATCTTTTTTTGTCCTTCCTGAATATCAGGTACAAGCTTCATAAGGTTATTTATATCTTCAGTAAATGCCTCTCTGAATTCAATATCATCGGAAATTTCTGTGTTATGAAGCTTAAATTCGGCTGTTTTACAGAGTTCTTTGATTTCAGTACTAATTTTCTTTCCTTGTTTTATCAGCTTTGCTATATTTGCTATTGCTTCTTCATTTATATCTGTAAATTCTATGGTATACCTTCCGGTAAGTTCTTTGAAAACACTCTGAATTTCCTTTTTTATTTTCATCCGTTCCATTATTTTCATGTCATAGTCATTGCACTCTTCCTCATCTCCTGATTCAATAGCACTTTCTAAAGAAGCATATCTTTCTATAAGCCCCACATACCTGTTTACAAGGTTATCACGCTCACCATCCTTGTTAAATTTTTCAATATAACTTGGTTCAAAAATTCCATCTCCAATAGTGCCACTGATATTTTTCTTGATTTTTCTCTGAATACTGTCTATATCTTCAAGCTCTCTTTCTATATCAACCTTTTTTTCATACAGTTCTGCCATTTTTCCTGCATCTTTTATAATATCCAGTTTCTTCAATATATTTTCACCAAGTTCTTTTGGGGCTCTATATTTCATGTATTCAAGGATCTGCTTCTTTAACGCATCATTCCCTGTAAGATTATATATTGGTGCAACACTTAGTTCTTCTATTCTGAAATCATACAGATCTATTGGATAATCCATAAAACTTTCCAAGTCTATAGGGTAATCTTCGGATTTATGTAAGTCTGAAGATTTTTTTCTATAATATCTATTCACATCAATACTTAAGTTCTTACTAATATATTCTTTTACTGTATCTTCCAATGCTTTATCATCATTTTCGGACAAGGCAAATATTCCATAGTCATTCTTAAGCCTGCTATTATATAAAGCCATGGTAGACCTTAAAGCATCTTCAACTGCTATGTTTACATTAGCCCTTCCCCCAATTATCCTTGCTCTGTCTATCAGTATTCCACATAGAAAAAGGACAGAAATAAAAACAATTGCTAAAAATATAGCTATTTGGCCTTTGTTATTGTTCAAATTCATCCGGTACCAACTCCAAACCTACTATAACTTTTTACTTAAAATAAATCCATTTCCCCTATTTTCTTTTTAATATCATCCATTGTACCTCTGATTTTTTCCATGAATTCTTTAAAACCTGGATAGCTTTCCTCAAATTGTCTTTCAATATCTATAATAAAATCAACATTCCTTATGAACTCCCACGGTTTATTAATTATAACTTCAGAATCCGACTTAACTATTAAAAAGCTTTCCGGAAATATTCCTGCAGAAAGATTATAATAACCTGTTACTTGTGAATTCAACTTTTTGAAAATAAAATAGTCCTTCAATTTTATATCAACATTAGCATTTTCATCATATAAAATGTAGTTGTTTTTTAATTGCTGAAGCAGCCAGTTCTTAAGCTTTATTTCCTTTTTACCCTTATATTTATCATACAAATTCCAGTATAAAGAGTATTTGTACTCATATTCAGGAATATTTTCGTATTCGGACCCTCCGCTATAGTCATCACTATCCTTATGTTCAGCCCCGCTGCTGGATTTACCCTGTTGAGAATCCAGTTGCTTACCGGTATTTATATCTGTATTCATATCATCCCATACCCTTGCACCCCTTCTGGCACATAAATCTGTCAATATTTGAACAGATGCTTTTCTATACAGCATAACAGGTATAATTAGAAGTCCAATAATGCAAAAAAATACAAATGGTATTATTATTGCTGTCTCTATTGTGAAACTACCTTTTTTGCTATTAAAGATATTAGATATTTCTCTGATCATTTTATACAACCCCTTATACAACTCCACAATTAATGAATGCATTAACACTTGTTTCTTATTTTGTTAAAATGTGTATTGTAACCATATATTACATCAATTGTATTATTTTTGCAATAGGTTTTTTAAATATTTTGCGTTTATTAAATTAATACTATTATGCCAATTTGGAAAGCTATATCATCCGGGATAATTTTTGATAACATCGGGAAGATGCATTCCTTACGGGTCAGCAAAAATTACCCTCCAGAAAGGGTGCTTTCCATTAGCAACATAACAAAGTAGTATTAAGTAAATATAAACTAAATTTGCTCCATCTAAAGGCTTACTCTGGAATAGCTGTAGACGCCTGTTACTTTATGTTTTTTGGTATAATCGAACAGGACAGTGACTTTCTTCTTTTCAATGTTTTCTATTTTATTACCAGACAATATATCATATTCAAAAGTTTCAAATTGAACCCTTTTAAGTATTTGACCAGCAGATATGTTTTTATAATGAGGGCAATACCGGCTTATATTTTCACTATCTTTCAGAAAATCATGGCACTTCTCTTTAAATCCTGGTTCTATAGTTCTATTAATACCTTCAGGCAAATTTCCCGTATTGTTGGTTGACAGGAAATCCAGCTTCAGGAACTGGTTCATAATACTATATATTGATATATTGCAATCTGCTATTTTACCAGCATTCACCATTAACTTTTCAAGATTACCTGCAAATCCGGCAAAAACAGTATATAAGTCTCTTGCAGAAAGAGGCTTGTCCAGATGCCCCTCATTAAAATTGTATAAGTAAAAATCCCTATAAAAATCAAAAGGGGAATCATAAAAATACCCTATAACAAATTTAAGGGAATGTTTGAACCTTCCGGAATTATAGTACCTTTCAAACACCTCTTCAATTCCTTTTAATTCGGACATTTCACTAAAACTTATGTATTTATTGTTCAATACTTCATATGGAGGATATTCTCTAAATTTGTATCCATGCTTTTCAGAGTAATTTCTTATATGGGAGCCTTTAAGCATTTTGAGAAATCCTAATTGGAGTTGATGGGGCTCCAGTGCGTAAACCCTGTTGAAAGATTCCTGAAAGGAGATATAGTTTTCAAAGGGGAGGCCTGCAATTAAGTCCAGGTGAATATGAATATTATCCTCTGATTTAAGCAGTCTGATATTATCAAATACTTTTTCGGTATCAGTTCTTCGGTTTATTTCATCAAGAGTTTCTTCATTGGTAGTTTGGACACCTATCTCAAGCTGTATAACCCCTTCACTGGCAGTTGACAAAAGTTGTATCATTTCATCATCAAAAAGGTCGCCGGCAGCTTCAAAATGAAAGTTAGTTTCATAGTTGGACTCTTTGCTTTGTTCAATCACGAACCTGATTATTTCTTTTGCCCGCTTCTTGTTGCAATTAAATGTCCTATCTACAAATTTTACTTGTTTTACACCTTTGCCAATCAATCTAAGAATGTCTTTTTTTACTCTATCCATAGATAAATATCTTACACCATCAAAGGTTGAGGAAATACAGTAGGAACAGGAAAAAGGACAGCCTCTGGAAGCTTCATAATAAACTATTTTGTTATTTAGTGAACCAAGCATCTCATCTGTGTAAGGAGAAGGTATCGAGTCCAAGTCTTTAATTAAACAGTATTTGCCATCATATATGATTTTTTTGTATTTTTCAACATCCTCTTCACTGCTCTGATTGCAGTTTTCTCCGTTATTTCTGTAACAAAGCCCTTCTACCTCCCCAATATTTAAATTATCAGCAGCCATGGCGGCAGGGAAAGTACTACTGTTAGTGGCGGAATACAAACATGAAAGCAGCTTTTGGAAGCTTTCCTCACCCTCACCACAAATAATATAATCTATAAAGTCGTTTTTTCCCATAATCTCCTGTGGTTCATAGGATACTTCAGGTCCCCCGAGAATTACTATAATATTAGGTAATACCTTTTTCAGGTTTCCCGCAATTTTAAGAATATGAGTTATATTCCATATATAACATGAGAACGCTGCAACATCAGGCTTCTCAAGAAATATCTTCGATAATATCCACTCAATATCATCATTTATACTGTATTCTAGAATTTTTATTTCTTCACGGCAATTACTACAAGCATATTTAAGATACCAGGGTGCAAGAGCGGAATGTATATATTTTGAGTTAAGTGCAACAATTACAGTTTTCAAGCCGGCCTCCATAAATTCTGTTTTAACGGGCGGAAGAATATCCGTCTATTATATTATCGTTATATTTTTATCGTATATATTCTCGTCCATTATATATCATCAATCGGTCAGCTTCAACCACTGCTTTATAATCAGTTCAATATAATATCTAAAATCTTTTCTCTGCACATCGGCCCATGTTTTTAGCACACATTCAGCTAAAACTTTTTCATCCAGCATAAACTTTATCTGCCCAACATCCATACCGGCATAAACAGGTGCCTCCAGACTTTCATGAAGCAGAACTTTTTTCTCAAGGCGTTCAAGTTCATCATGTCTTAAAGGCAAAACAACTTTTTCTGCAGTGCCCACTTTCACACTGTCTTCAAGTCCCTTAACAACAGGCAAACTTGCTATAATTTCACCGGCTTCCTGAAGTGTGTAATTAGTATAGTTATTGAAAGCATAGTCAAGTATCTTTTTACTGCTAATGGCTCTCACAGACCTGGAAGGACAATTCAAAACTACAGATACAAGTCGTCTGCCATCACGGTTAACTGATGTAACAAGGCATCTTCCTGCCTGACCTGTATAGCCAGTTTTAACACCATTAGTTCCGGGATACATATCCAGCATTTCGTTAGTATTATAAAAACTCCTATTACCGCCGATAGTTATACTTTTCGTTCCAACTATCTTGGAGAATACCGGATTATTAAGAGCATATGCTGTCATAATAGCAAGATCATAGGCTGTTGAATAATGTCCTTCCTTATCAAGCCCATGAGGAGATTTGAAGCTTGTATTCCTTGCACCTATCAATCTTGCTTTTTGGTTCATCATTTCAAGAAAATTTTCCAGAGAACCTCCTACATGCTCAGCTATTGCAATAGCTGCATCATTGCCTGAACTGAGCATAAGGCCATAAAGCAAATCCTGATGCTTGATTTTTTCTCCCTCGTAAAGATCGATAACAGAGCCCCATATCCCACTTGCCAGCTTACTTACAGTAACTTCGTCATCAAGATTTCCATTCTCGATAGCTACTATTGCTGTCATTATTTTAGTGGTGCTTGCCATGGGCATCCTCTTATAGGCGTTTTTTTCAAAGAGCACCCTTCCCGTATCCAAATCCATAACAACAGCTGAAAGAGCATTAATAACAGGGGGCTGTTCCGCTGGTGTTGTACAATCCTCTGTTTCAAAGATGTTGGATTGTATTGTATCTTGACAATATTCATCAGCCAAAGCTACCCTGGGAGCAAGTATGACAGGCAGTAGAGTTTTTCCTTCATGTATCCGATCAGGTAAAGGTAGAAACATCCCGATAAAATTAAATATTAGTAAAATAGTTAAAACAATAAAAATCTTTCTGGTTGATTTTAAGTTTTTCAATTTTGCCTCCTTTAATTTTGGATCCATTAAGTTCACATAATAGTTATTGATAATGCATTGGGCATATAGCAATTTTATATATTTATATTAATATTTTGTATGTAATTATGCATATACATCAAAAAATTGGAGGTTAAATTCCAATATTTTTTTACTATAATAAATATGCACCTATCAAAATAAGGCTGTCCTTTTATAGGACAGCCAGGTGTAAATTTTTTAATTTGAATAACACTTAACTTGAGTAATGCTTGATTTAGTTTAGCATATACTTCCAATATACTTCCAATCTACTTCTGTGAAAAACCACCACATCTGCATTCATCCTGGGCTCTACATGCAGAATTATTGACACTACACTGTCCTTTTAAAGAACCCATCCTGGGGGACAGTTCATTACTTGCTTCCATTCTGCTTGATGTTTTAAAGTTTATACAGTCTTTACATCTCATATAAAAACCTCCACCCATCAAATAGGTTTTACATCATCATATTTGATTGCATCTGATTCATTTCCTGCTGTGCCTGGGAAATCTGCTGCTGGCTGGCAGCTTGTGTTTTATACCAGCCTTTCTGTGACATTATATCAAATAACTGTTTCTGATGTTGAAATGTCTTGTTTAATATATTAGTCGCGTCATTTCTAAGGTTCTGGTTTGCACTTTCCAGTACAAGGGTTGTCAGAGATGATGCACTTAATTTATGTTGATCCAATATAACATTTGTAATTTCCTTATCTGTTATGTTTTTCATCATCATTCCTCCTTATTGCATAGTTGTTGTATTAATGTGCTTCATTAATACCTGAATATCGTTTTGATGATCTTTTATCATTTGCTGACATATACCCTTAACCTGGGGATCTGCCGTCATTTCCAAACATCCTTCCATGAATTTTACAGTGTTTTGTGTCATCTTTATATTGTCTTGGATTAAAAGCAGTTCTTTCGTAGTTAAAGCCATAATCATCCTCCTTTTTCTAATAATTTGTAGTTACATTCTGTAATTATATTCTGCAATATTTCACAAAATATTCATAATTCCAAGTATAAATTCAAAATGTATAAGAACTCTGCAATACGGTAAAATAAAATCGACTATCATGTAATGAAATATTAGAAAGGGTGAATTTTATGCTAATTGTTTTTGTCAGGACATTAATATTATATTTTATTGTCGTTGTTGTAATGAGAATAATGGGCAAGAGACAAATTGGTCAGCTGCAACCTTTTGAGCTTGTTGTTGCAATTATGATATCGGAACTGGCTGCAGTACCAATGCAAGATACAGCAATTCCTCTGCTTAATGGGATTATACCAATATTAACATTACTTATTGCACAGATGCTATTATCTTTTATTTCCATGAAAAGCATTAAAGCAAGAGGAATCATTTGCGGAACACCCAGTGTATTAATTGAAAATGGAAAAATCAGAGAGGAGAACCTCAGAAAAGAAATGTATACTTTAAATGATTTGCTTGAACAGTTGCGAACGGTTAATATACCAAATATAGCAGATGTAGAATTTGCCATACTTGAAACCAACGGCCAGTTAAGTGTAATTCCCAAGTCCCAGAAAAGGCCTGTAACTGCTGAAGACCTGAGCATTCCAACCAAATATGAAGGTTTACCTCTGGATTTAATCATAGACGGAAGGGTAATAAACAAAAATCTTGATAAGGCAAATCTTGACGAAAAATGGCTTGGAAATCAATTGCATGTCCATGGTGTTCATAATATTGATAATGTATTATTTGCAAGTCTGGATACTAGTGGTAATTTATACTTTCAAGAAAAAATGCCAACAAATTAGCTGCTGCAAGGCCCCAAGGAATGTAATTTTTAATAATTTGCATTATTTATGTTATCTTCAGGAGGTAAAAAAATAACTATGAATGATTTTATAAAGGTTGTATTAATAGTATCAATACTTCTTACAAGTATTATTGGTTCAGGAATATATACAAATAGTATTTTGGCCCGTGATTCTAATTTGATGGAAGAACGTATAACTCAAATGGAAAATCATCTCAAAGGAGGCGATTGGCAAAGCGCTGAGAAGGAACTGGTATATGTAAAAGAGTATTGGTCTAAAAAGCAAGGTAACTGGGCAGTTCTGCAAAGTCATTTTGAAATTGATAATATAGATGCATCCTTTACAAAGGTGACAGAATTTATAAATTCGAAAGAACTGTCTCTGGCACTTGCTGAATCAGCTTTGTTAAAGCAGTTTATAATGCATATACCTAAAAATGTGTCATTTAGCCTTGAGAATATATTATAACAACATATTGTGATAATACATTATGATAATGTATTATGACCGCTGCCGTACAGATTCATATATTAATACACCGGCAGCAACGGAGGCGTTAAGGGATTCAGCACTCCCCGGCATTGGTATTTTTATAAAAATATCCGCTAATGAAGCAGTTTCGTTACTAATACCATTTGCCTCATTCCCTATTATAATTGCAGCATTATTTGACATATTAACATTAAAATAACTTACTGTGCCATTAAGGTGAGCAGCATAAGTCTTTATACCTTGAGATCTAAAGTATTTTAATACATCTGCCAAATTATCACAAAAAACTACAGGTATATGAAATATTGAGCCCATAGTTGAGCGAAGAACTTTTGGGTTATAAAAATCTACACACCCTTTTGATACAATAATAGCTGTAAAATCAGCCGCATCAGCAGTTCTGATTATTGTTCCCATATTCCCGGGATCTTGTATGGAATCAAGGACAACAAATAGATTGTCTTTATTATTTTTTAATGCAATAATATCATCCATAGTATAGTTTCTCATCTTAACAACAGCAAGAATTCCCTGCGGAGTTCCAGTATCTGACATTCCCTTAAATAAGTTATCCGGAACAACATATATATCATACTCTATAGGCTCTTCCTTTGATGTAATAAGTTTAATACCGGAAATTTTACCATTTATCTCCAACGTTTCGGATATGAAGATTTTTGTTATATCAGCACCTGATAATAAAGCTTCTTCCACGAATTTTAAGCCTTCTATAAAATACAGCTTCTTTTGCTCCCTGTATTTTTTAGTTTTTAATGCTTTTACTTCCTTAATTAAGGGGTTGTTTTCACTTTTGATAAGCTGCATATAAACATCATTCCAACCTTTCTTGAGCAATTTCTATAACCAATTTATGTAACTGATTTTATGATATATTTCTTATGCAGGCATTTAATTATGCAATTAACTTCCCTATAAACTCAACTACCCCCGGTTTATGTATAAAGACGGGGGTAGTGCTGTTTATATTATCCTATTTATTAAAAAGCATCAGATTTTAAATCCTGATTTCTAGTTTTGTGCAGTCTTAACAGTTTCAACCAGCTTGGCAAATGCCTGTGAATCATTTACAGCCATTTCTGCAAGCATCTTTCTATTAAGATTTATTCCTGCTTTCTTTAATCCATTCATAAATCTGCTGTAATTCATACCATTTATCCTGGCAGCAGCATTTATCCTAGTAATCCAAAGCTTTCTGAAATCTCTTTTCTTTGCTCTTCTATCTCTATAAGCATATACCTGTGATTTCATCACTGCTTGATTAGCTATTCTATAGTTTTTACCTTTTTCACCAAAATATCCTTTAGCAAGCTTTAAAACCTTTTTATGTCTTGCACGGGTTGTTACCCCGCCTTTTACTCTAGCCATAATTATTTACCCTCCTACTTATATGGTATCATTTGTTTAACTTTTGAATAATCTGCACTTGAAACAGTAGTACCTTTTCTCAGGTTTCTCTTTCTCTTAGTGGTTTTTTTAGTCAGAATATGGCTTTTATAGGCTTTAAACCTTTTAACTTTCCCTGTTCCTGTAAAATTAAACCGCTTTTTTGAAGAACTATGAGTCTTAATCTTAGGCATAATTATCTTCTCCTCCTTAACATTAACATATGAACTAAACACCCTCTGCATTTTAGTACAAAGGATGGATTTTTCTTAAGAATCAGCCTACTTTGGATTTAAAATTATAAACATACTCTTTCCTTCCAGCTTTGGCCTTTTCTCTGTCACGCCATACTCTTTAACAGCTTCTGCAAACTTATCAAGTATTTCCTGCCCTATTGAGGTGTAATTTATTTCTCTTCCTCTGAACCTCACCATAACTTTAACCTTATCCCCATCTTTAAGAAATTTAATGGTATTTTTAACTTTAAAGTTAAAATCATTATCTTCAATATTGGGACTAATACGAATCTCCTTGACAGTGATAACCTTCTGGTTTTTCCTGGCTTCTTTTTCTTTTTTTGACAACTCAAACATATATTTACCATAATCCATGATTCTGCAAACTGGCGGAACAGCTTTCGGCGCTATTTTCACCAGATCCAAATTTTTGGCATTAGCCAGCTTCTGAGCCTCTTTAGCTGACATAACACCAAGCATATTCCCATCAACATCAATTAGTCGTATTTCTTTATCCCTTATCTCTTCATTTACCATTAATTGATCCTTTAAAATAATTAAACACCTCCATATAAATTTTACTTTAATCCTTCAGCAGGAAGTCTGTGACCCCTTGCATAAGCCATTAATTTGTGTAGGTTTGGCATATAACCATAGTACCTTTTGATTACTTGGTCATCGACCACCAATCTTGCCTTAAAAACACAAAAATAAAGTGGATTGAGAAAATCAACCCACTGTATATCCATTCAAGAATTTTGCTGCTAATATTTAACCGGCATTACTTCATTTATTAAAAAGCATCTAAACAAGCTAAACAAGCATGGGAAACCATAATAATTTGCTGTATTATATGCTAATGCCTGCAGTTAATTCTCTATTAACCCTATCAGATAAACTATCTGTAAGGTGAGAAGTGGTTGACTTCTTCTTTATTTTTGCTTCTATATCATAGCACAAGTAATTATTGTTGTCAAATATTTTTTTGAGTCGGGGCGCATTTTGTATCATAGTAATAAAATGCGCCCACGATAATTACTTACAGTGCTTTTCCATTAACCTCTTGAGTTATTTTGCTGATAAAATTGTCCAAGAGCATAGCTCCAAGATCTCCGTCCTTTCTGGACCTTACTGCAACTGCGCCATTTTCCATTTCCTTATCACCAATTACCAGCATAAATGGTACTTTTTCAAGCTGTGCCTCTCTTATCTTGTATCCGATTTTCTCGTTTCTTAAATCAATTTCAACTCTTATGCCTATTTCTTCAAGTTTCTGTTGTACACTACGAGCATAATCGTAATGCTTATCTACTATCGGCAGTACTTTAACCTGTACTGGTGAAAGCCATACGGGGAATGCTCCTGCAAAATGCTCTGTGAGTATTGCTATAAATCTTTCAATACTACCAAACACAACTCTGTGTATCATAACAGGTCTGTGTTTTTCTCCATCAGCACCAATATAAGTCAGATCAAATCTTTCAGGCATCTGGAAATCAAGCTGTATTGTTCCGCACTGCCATGTACGTCCTATGGAATCCTCAAGATGGAAGTCTATTTTTGGTCCATAGAAAGCACCATCACCTTCATTGATTTTAAATTTCATTCCAATGGATTCCATTGCATCTCGCAATGCATTAGTAGCCATCTCCCAATCTTCATCTGAGCCCATGGAATTTTCCGGCCTTGTAGAGAGTTCTACATGGTATTTGAAGCCAAATACTTTGTAAAAATCATCAATGAGTTCAATAACTCCCTGCACCTCGTCTTTAATCTGTTCAGGCGTCATGAATATATGAGCATCATCCTGAGTAAAGCACCTAACTCTCATTAAACCATGCAGAGCACCTGAAAGCTCATGTCTGTGAACCAGTCCCATTTCAGCCATTCTCTGGGGTAGATCCCTGTATGAATGAAGCTTTCTTTTATATACAAGCATGCCTCCGGGACAATTCATAGGCTTTATTGCATAATTTCCATCATCAATTTTTGTAAAATACATATTCTCCTTGTAGTGATCCCAATGTCCGGAACGATGCCACAAATCCTCATTCAGAATAATCGGAGTCCTTATCTCCTGGTATCCCCTTTTCTTATGCTCTTCCCGCCAGTATCCTTCCAGGAGGTTTCTCAGTACCATACCTTTAGGCATAAAGAAAGGAAATCCAGGACCTTCATCCATTATATCAAAAAGATCAAGTTCTCTTCCAAGTTTTCTATGATCCCTCTTTTTAGCTTCTTCCAGTCTGAATAAATACTCGTCAAGTTCGCTTTTTTTAGGGAAGGAAGTTCCATATATTCTTTGAAGCATCTTGTTCTTTTCGCTTCCCCTCCAATAAGCGCCTGCAACGGATAAAAGCTTGAAGGCTTTTATTTTACCTGTAGATGGCAAGTGAGGTCCTGCACAAAGATCAGTAAAATCACCCTGTTTATAGAAAGATATTTCCTCCCCCTCAGGCAAATCCTTTATTAATTCAACTTTGTATGGCTCACCTTTTTCTTCCATGAATTTAACAGCTTCATCTCTTGGAAGAGTAAATCTTTCGAGAGGCAGGTCTTCCTTAATTATTTTCTTCATTTCCTCTTCTATTCTTTCAAGTTCTTCAACAGAAAAAGGCTTATCCTTGTCAAAATCATAATAGAAACCTGTATCTATAGCAGGGCCTATAGCTAATTTAACATCAGGATATAATCTCCTAACAGCCTGTGCCATTATATGAGAGCTGGTATGCCTGTAAGCATCTTTTCCTCCCTCATCTTCAAAAGTCAGCAAACTCAGCCTGCAGTCCTTCTCAAGCTTGTAGCTCAAATCTTTGACCTCACCGTCAACCTCCCCTGCCAGTGCAACCCTGGCAAGACCTGCACTTATACTTACTGCAACTTCCTTAATAGTAATACCTTTGTTATACTCATTAACACTTCCATCTTTAAGTGTAACTTGTATCATTAAAATCACCTTCCTTTAATGGTTCTATCTTTTTTTTCTCGTGTTATACCTGCATGTTATACTTTAATGTTACACTAGCATGTTATAGCTGCACATTATAGCTGCCGTATACTTATAATTACACTTTAACATCAAAAAAGCTCCCATCCCTTGCATATACAAGGGACGAGAGCATTCTCCCGTGGTTCCACCCTACTTTGAACTCATTACGATTATAACGGAATCACCATTCCAACTCAGAGACGGTCTTCAACTGCTTTTCCCTGAAGATGCTTCCAGCATGCTGCACCTTCTCTCTGGAGGGAACGGGACAATTTACTATTCTCATCAATGTCGGATATCTATATTAGCTTTATTTCTATAGCATGTAGCACTATTCTTTAATTTATTCGTAATTCCTATTTAATGTGCATTAGTTTTCCAAATGCATTAATTTTTATAGGATATTCGTTATTTTTAATTATAGCTGTGAGCGGTATATGTGTCAATAAAAAAGTTTTAAAAGTTAAAAAGTTTTAAAAATTAAAGTATGTGCACTCTTAGAAACTTAAAAATATTAATTATGTGCTCATATGGCCAGTATCTTTATCTTCCAGTATCTTTATCTTTTATTTTTTTGTTATAATAATCCATTGCTTTCATACTTAACTCTTCCAAGCTCATACCCTCAAATAAATTTGCCTGCCATTTTGTATAATCGAAGGGTTCTCTGATAATTAAAGATATAAACCTCTCTGCATCAACTTTTCCCAATTTTTTGAGTAGTACATTCATTCCTTCCTGCATTATAACAGAATCCGGTCTTCTGGCTATATTTTCCATCAATCATCCCTCCATTTTTGAAATAAACTCTAAAGGACTTAATACCTGTATTTCTGGTATTAATGTATTCAATAACTTCTTATCCGTAGTTAAAAACACATTACATTTCGCTTCCACAGCACATGCAATATGTAGTGCATCCTTTTTCTTAAGTCCTTTCTCCAAAAGTAATTTCGCAAAGTTGCTAATGTTATCGTTTAATATTATATATGACTTCGCAACGCTTCTCCAACCTGCAATTGAGTTCTTTCTCAGTTCAAAGGGATTTTGCTCATTTTCAAAATCCAATATAAATGACCACACAAGTTCATATTCTCCTGAAATAATGTCTTTTTGGATATCCAATTTCGCTTGCGTTTCCAAATAGATTTTTAACTGTGTTTGGTCATCATAAGGTCTATTGAAGCAACAGTTATCTAAATATATCTTCATCTTTCTTGTACGCACCTTCTTGCAATATTATTTGGTGTATTTATATTATAGCAACAATCGACTTGTTTGTATACGAATAGTTTTTATTTGTTTGGAAATATAAAAAATTTTAGGAGTAACAAAAAATCTTGATTTTCACTACAACTTTTTGACAAAAACGAAAAGCCCAAAACTCTTTATTTAAAAGCTGTTGAGGGCTATTTCTATCTTATTTTGCTGCAAAAGTTATGTTATTTTAAAAAATAGCTGTGAGTGATATATGTGTCAATAAAAAAGTTTTTAAATCCGTACACTTAACTATAATTCCTTTTCTACTCCCCAGGAAAATTGTGCAGTGGCTCCAAGTCCCATATGAAACATTACAGGATGGTAATTATACCATGCTGTTGTAACCAATCCTTCAGCGTTTGCTTCGATACACCTTTCAGCAGCCGTCCTTATATTCGGTATAAACCTCCAGTAGTTGGGCAAAGTATTGTAATCATCTCCGTTGCCAAGACTGGTAGGTGCTCCTATTACTTTAAACCCTTTATCCTGGAAAAATTCCAGGTATGGATAACCTTTTATTCTCTTTGGAAACTCATTTCCAAGATATGGCCCATATAACTCAATGAATTTTTTACTCAGGCTTTCCTTCAAAGGTACCTTGCTCGCGAAAGTACTCATGATTGACCTTTCAAGATCCGTCAATTCATGTTTCCACTCATTGTCCCAACCTGCATCACACACTGTGACAGGTCTTCCTTTTCTATCATACCTTGCAATAAAATAAGGGCTTGATTTGCTTACTGTCCAGTAATCCCAGTACATTATAACAATTCTTTTGTCTAATAAATCAAGGGCTTCCGGGTGTGCACAGAGCACATCATCCCAAATAATTGGAGTTATTCCTTTTGATGTAATAAAATCACAAATTGAATTTATGTGATCTATGTATAGTCTGCTTATACCATACTTCTCTACCTTTTCTTTGCAAGAAGGACATTTACCAAGACTTCTGGCTTCATCCCCGCCAATGTGTATGTATCTGATACCCGGATGTGCTTCTATCATCTCTTCCAGCAATTCTTTAATAAGCTCAAACGAATCCGGATTAAGAGGACATATCTGGCTTATAGTCTCTCTATTTTCCCTAATTGATTTGTAGTAATCATGTTCTAATATGTATTCCAAATGCCCTATTGTTTGCTGCAAAGGTATTAGTTCAATCCCAAGCTCTTTTGCTTTATCGTTAATTCTTTTTATATCTTCCTTTTTAAGAGTTGTATTAACAGCTATTCTACTATGTTTCTCGTACGGAAACCTGTCGGCATATTCAAGTAAGATTGTGTTTAGCTTAAGTTCCGCAGCTGTTTCAATTGAGCGCAATGCTTCTTCTATATCCATTTGCCTGAAACTATCAAAATTAATATGAAAACCTCTAATTTTTATTGAAGGTTTATCTTCTATATTTCCTGCAGGGATATTACCGTCCGGCGAAAGCTGCCATAAAGTTTGCATTGCATAATCAATGCCCTTTTCCGAACCAGCTGATATATTTACCTGTTCAGGTCCTATATTAATCTTATACCCTTCTGAATTCATATTATTATCCGTATGTAATGAAATTTTCCCGATGCAGGATCCGTTTAATCCTGTTTCACCACCATGGCTTACACCTGCCATTCCAAACTTTCTGGACCATTTTTCAGCAATATTGGTTATACTGCTGCATCTCTGCTGAATTCCATCAGTTTTACAAACCTTGCCTGATTCCTTGTCCAATTCAATGTACCAATTATCATTTAACTTTATGAAATCGCCATTAAAAACTGCCTTTTTAGGTAATGGCACCACCCTTTTATGCTTATCAGCTATGTTTTTAGTAATCATTTGCAAACCTCGCTTTCTTTTGTTTGTTAATTATTACTATTATAAGATTTGTTTCTACATCAGCAAAGACTATATTTGCTCTTAACTGCTGTTTCTCTGTCTATCCATCTTCCATTTGTAAAGTCAGGGAAGGCTACCGATGAACTGCCTCTATTAATAGACTCTTCCGATAAAACAGTTATTGCCATCCAAGTGGCGGTATCATAGACATCAATTGGGGTTTGGGTTTTATTCCTAATACTCTCAGCAAAAGCTTTTAAGAGTAAGTAGTCCATACCTCCATGGCCGCCTTTTACACCACTTTCTTCGAATTCCTTCCAAAGCGGATGACCATATTCTTCATAATAATCATCTATTGATTCCCATTTTTCTCCTTCAGTTTTTCCATCTATAAATATTCCTTTGTTATCCTCCATGTAAATTCCATTTGTTCCATGTACGACATTGAAACGAGAATAAGGTCTGGGTAATGTTACATTGTGAGTTACAAGTACTGTTTCGCCATGTGCACATTTCATCATGGTTTGAACTACATCACCTTTTACGAAATCGAAGTTTGCTAGTTCATAATCAGGTTCTTTATGTTTTTTTATCCAATCTCTTAAACCAACTGCTTTTGATGCCATGGATGTTAAGGAAATAAAACGATTACCTCTGTTAATGTTTAACATTTTAGCAATTGGTTCAACTCCATGGGTCGGATATAAATCTCCATTCCTATGCATGTTATTGTAAAGTCGATTATTTGGACGTCCAGCCATTGTGCGTATATCATGACCATAACCACATTCACAATGTACTATTTCCCCAAAAAGTCCTTTTTTTACCATATTTAATGTCATTAGCTCGTATTTACCATAGCAGCAGTTTTCCAGCATCATACATGGTATCCCGGTTTCCTCGGATACTCTTACAAGCTGCCAGCATTCTTCAATAGAGGCTGCTCCCCCAACTTCTAAGCCAACATATTTCCCGGCTTTCATTGCAGCTATTGATAAAGGAATATGTGTTATCCAATTTGTTGCTATAACTACACCTTCAATATCTTTCCTTGCAAGGAGTTCATTGTAGTCAGTGTAAGTATCCGGTCTTTGCAAATCAGCATCATCAAAGTACTTGAAAATTGTCTCAAAATGAGCAAAATCAGCATCACATATAGCTGTAATTTGAATTTCTTCAATATGTACAAGAATTCCCATTAATGTTCGCCCTCTAGGCCCAAGGCCGATTAAGCCTAATTTAACACCTTTCTCTTCTATTGTAATTCCACCTTTCATATTAGTTAGTGCTATACAATTTCAAGTTTTTATTAAATCTAGCAATCATTTGACACTTTTATTTTGTCAAAATATGCTATACCTTGGCTAGGTGTATTTGTCTAAAATAGAGCCATACCTACTTCAATTGTTCATTAATCTCTATTGGTCTTTTTTCTGCAATAGAAATATTGGCAGATGCACCAATTAACAGAGACATTGCTCCATCCATTGAGCTGGCCTGGCATCCTAATGGGTCGTCTACATCGCCTATAAAAAGCATCCTCATCAGTTTGTCATCTCCTCCACCATGATCTCCAACTGCCTTAGGTATATCATATATAATAATATCACCATTTCTATTAAAGAACTTTATTTGTCTATATGGTTGGTCAGCACCCTTCCCTCTAAATATTTCGCCTATTTCCAGTCTGCCCTTAGTTCCGTTAATGGCAGCTCTATATCCTTCATATGGACTGTGAGCAATAAGTGAATAACTTAACAATGTACCTTTTGAGTATTTAACATTTACTGACATTGTATCATATATGTTGATATCTTCTGCAAATACACAAGCATCTCTTATATACCCATCTTCTTTTTCAGCATTCAAGAAATACCTGATATAGAACGAATTGTGTGCACTGCTATTAATATTCCAATAATGCTCGCAAGTTTTTTTATGGTTGCAAGCTAAACATCTTTCACCTCTGTTTTCTCTTGTTGGTCCATAATATCTTCTTGTTCCGAATGCAAAAACCTCCTCGGGATATTGATCAATCCACCAGTTTATAAGGTCAAAATGATGTGTAGATTTATGCACAAGTAAACCACCGCTTTTTTCAATATATCTATGCCACCTTCTAAAGTATTGTGGTCCATGAATAGTATCAACCATCCATTCTAGGTCTACATTTAATACTTCTCCAACTATTCCCTCTTTAATAAGTTCCTTTACTTTGCTTGCATATGGCATAAAACGCATATTAAAAATAACTGATATTTTGTTGCCTGTTCTTTTTTCCGCTTCTAATATTGCCTTGCATTTCTCTGAATCTATTGTCATAGGTTTTTCTGATATTACATCACAACCTGCTTCTAGTGCTTTTATAATATATTCATGATGGTAAGAGTCTATTGTAGTCACAATAACAACATCAGGCTTAGTCTCATTTATCATGGTGTCAAAATCATTAAAAACTAGAATATCACCGCAGTCTTTACTAAATTCATTTGCTCTTACACTATTTATATCATATACACCTACCAAACTTGCATAACCTTTAAACTTGTCAGATGATAGCCGAGTTCCGAACATATGTAATCCTCTATCTCCAGCACCTATAATAACATATTTTTTCATGTAAAAACCTCCCTTTTTTGTCATTACAAAACCTTATGTGATTTGTAACTAAAGAGCAGTTATACTAATATAAATGTAAGTACAACTGCTCTAAAAAATCAAATCAGAAAAGAGCTAAGTGGTCATTTTGATTTTTAACATAACGCTCATATGCAGTCTGTTGAATTTGTAAAAATTCATCCAGGCCCATTTTCTTTAATGTAGCAATATTATTATCCCATTCTGTAAATGGTGTTCTTCCAGTTAGAAAATCAGCTGTTGTTTTTGCAACATATGAATTAATATCAGAAGATAATTCTCGCACTCTTTCATTTTCTTCTATAGTCAAGTCAAATTGTGTCCAAACTTCTTTTAAACTATATTTTTGCATTTTTTCCGCTGCGTTCAATGGAATTGGCTGGGCTTCTGCACCCTTAAACACATTTTTCAATAGTACAATCGGATTATCCCCAACAGAACCAGGTGTGTACTTATTTGTTGCTTGACCATAGTCTAGCCCATCAGGATTTTTTATATGTGTAACACCTTCTTTTCCTAGAAAATAAAGTGCACTACCTTCTTCAGTATAAAAATAATCAACCCATTTTACAGTTTCAATAGGATACTTATTTTCATTTGTAATTACAAATGAACCAGTTGTTAAAGCTGAGGGGTTGGCATTCCAGTTTTGGTCACCATGGGGCCCCTTTAATGCATAGACTAATCCCCCAAAATCATCTTGATGCTCAGGTCCTACATGTTGATTCCCTGCTAAAACAAATGCACCAATCATATTTCTGCTGCCTTTAGCTAATAAATCAACTAGACTTGCAGTAAACATTTCTTCATCTATTAACTTTTCGTTATATAGCTTGTTAGCAAATTGAAGCATTTCTTTATATTAAGAGTCAGTAGGATAAAATCTTACTTTTTTTAAGTTTTCATCAAAATCAATATATCTAACTCTGGTTCCTCTGTTTTGCAATCCCCATGCTCCATTAAGAGGATTTAATCCCAATACGCCGGTAACATACCATGGTATTTCATCTGCTTGACCATTACCATTAGGATCTCCTGTTTTAAATGCTTTTAACACATCATAAAATTCATCAGTTGTAGTAGGCATACCTTTTCCTACTTCCTCTAATCATTTCCTACTAATAAATATAAATGAACCTGTTCGTACTTCCCAAAAATCTTTATCTGCAATATATACAAGTGAGTATATATAACCATCAGGCATAGAAATTGATTTTCTAAGTCCTACATAATTTACTTCATCATTTATTATTTACTGTGTGTTTACCAATTAAGCTGTTTAGAGGTATTAGCGAACCTTCAGCTCCATGCCTTTGTAACTCTGATGTGCTGATAGCACACTTCATAAATACATCTGGTAAATCTCCAGTATCCAACTCTAAATTACGTTTCTCTGTAAACGGTAAAAGCTGCATCTTCCGTTAAATTCCAATGTGACCCATATTTTATAATTTTTTAGACTCTTTCCATGTAATAATGTCATTAAATCTGCATGTATCGGAGAAATCTTGACATAACTTTTATGTTATTGGTTCTTCAACAATTGGAAACATTTGAGCAGCTTTTGCTTCTAAATTTAAATCTTCTACTTTTCAAACTGATGCATTCTCTGTCTCATTATTTGATTGTTCTGCATCTTTCACTACGCATCCTGAGAAAAGTGTAACTGCTATAAAAACAGTTAATATTATAGCTAACAGTTTTTTTATTAAATTTAGGTATAGCCTCTTCGCAATGAGGCTATACCTCTGGTTCTATCCCATTTCAAACCTTAAACATATTATTTTATTATATTTATATTTTGTCTACCCCTTTTTAGCAATAAGAACCTATTTTGCAATAAGGACCTTCATCTCAGATACCATATTCATAGTCTTTAAGCTAAGAATAATCACAATAATTAAGGTTTTGGATCTATTGGCCGACCCTGTTCATCAGCTTCGGGCATATCTGGTGGTTCAATACCTGACCAGCCCAAAGAACTAAATCTTTCTCCTCTCTCTCCATAGCCTACATATGCAACATTCACAGCAAGTGGGTGATTTTTAAAAATGTCTATCATCATTTCATATTTTTGTGCAAGAAGGCCCTTAGCATTATCTAGATCAACATTCTCTCCTGCCTTAGCCTTAGCCAACAACTTATATATTTCAGCTTGCAATACACTAAAGTCATATCCTATTCTAACAAATTTTATACGTTTGATTATAGTTTCAGAATCTGAATCACTTTGTGCCGCTTCCATAGCTTTATTTAGCATAGCTCCAAGTTCATCTATTTCTTCAGAAGTAAAGTGCGATACAAGAGGTGGGTTTGCTAAGATGGAACCAGGTATACATTTAGCTGCTTCTCTTTCAGCAAGTTCCTCAATCCGCAAGAAATATTGCTTTACATATTTCGCTGCATTGCCAAAGCCTGAGCGAAAATAATCGTCAACAACTTCATCTATATTAATATCTGGATTCCACATGAGTTTTGCTAGTATGTAGTAGTTCAATCCTACTGTAGCCCAGTGGTTATTAATACTATCAAAATCTGTTCCTTGCATGCCATGTTTTGACAGATAATTAAAATCCTCTGCCAACTTGTGAACATAATTTGTTACTGATCCCGTGTAGCCCTGATCATGCAAGAGATTCGGGCGCCAATAAAGTCTGCTGGCAAATTTTGACCATTCATCCCAATCCGAAAGTGACGTCTGCCGGTACTCCTCGTTGGAGTATTCAATTGAACCAACAAAACGTACAATCAAATTAGGATGAAGTTTGCGAAGAACAGGAGGAGCAGAATACACACTATAAGCATCAACAGTAAATAATGCATTTGGGTGCACCTTGGTTACTTCCTCGACAATAGCATTCCAGAAGTACACTATTCGATCTGTTAGTGATGCATATTCAAATTCGACACGATTACCTGTACTATTATCCCAAAGCATTACCTTTCTTGCATTATTCGGATCCAGCGCTTTACACTGGTCGCACATGCAAAATGTGTTTACACTTCCATCATTAGGTGATAAAGAAACTGTATTACAAGTAGGATTATTATTAAGCTCTTCAATTTTTAACTGCGCAATTGTTTTTATTAGCTCCAAATTACTTTTGCATAACCTGGATCTCTGAGTATTTTTGCTTTGATCTCTGGAACCACTAAGATCCATTGCAAACCATTCTGGATGATCATTACTATATATACTCCATAACCTACCAAATGCATGTCCTTCCGAAGATGGTACAAACATTCTTCCTCCTAATCTATGCCATTGCCACCAATCATCAGTCCTTAATGTTATCTTGTCCCTGTAGTCATCGATGTCAAAGCCAAGTGCTTCCAACCCTACTTTTAGTTGTCTTTCAGCCGTACTATTTGTACGGATGCCACGCTGTACAATTTTAGGCGTATATGTTATATCTATTTCAGGAACCTTTATAGTTGAAGCTTTAGGTACCACTTTGCCAAGATCACCCGGCCACAGATAACGTATACCCAAATATTCTTCCATAAAAGACGTTACTGCATATTGTGTTCCCATTGGATCTAATGGTGTTATATCATCTGGACCTATAAGTGTTAAAGAATTTTCTGTTGTCTTTATCAGAATGCTGCCTTGGCCTAGGTTTTCAGTACTGATACCAAGCATTTTTGTAATTTCGCTTTCCCCAACAAGTATAAATGAATGTTGGGAATCATCCATAATCGATGCTCCTGCAATAATGCATCCATTATCTAATATTCTAATATCTTTAAGCAGGTCCTGTTCATTTATAACTGGTAATATAGTACCCGAAATCATCTCGATATGGTCAACCAGCAGCTTCATACCTTCCAGCGAAGCCGGTGAAGGTTTCTCCGCTAATACTATGACAGCTTTGGCTTTGCCATCCTTTACAAGTGTTAACTCCTTTGATTTTGATAAGTTATCACTAACTATCTTCACAGAACAAGATGACATAAAAACTAAGCTTATGGAAATCACCAATCCTATAATATATTTTTTTTGAAATAAATTCATAACATATATCTCCATCTCGTAAATAGTTGATATTTTTAATTACATTCATCTTACTTTCAAATTTTAGCCAAAGCATCATTCATTTTATTTTTGGTTAGTGATTAGAATAACGCTCATATGCAATCTGTTGAATTTGTAAAAATTCATCCAGGCCCATTTTCTTTAATGCAGCAATATAATTATCCCATTCTGTAAATGGTGTTCTTCCAGTTAGAAAATCAGCTGTTGTTTTT
>OFEK01000691.1_pt1 | contig 30497 bp, 38 predicted proteins | sample 1521131 | NCBI WGS metagenome assembly OFEK01 (sample SAMN05720209, study PRJEB24109) | activated sludge metagenome | isolation source: Anaerobic digester | place: China | collected 2015-12-16
GCGGGAGTAGCTCAGTCGGTAGAGCATCAGCTTCCCAAGCTGAGGGTCGCGGGTTCGAGCCCCGTTTCCCGCTCAAAACAGGAAGAGGATCAGGAAGAGGATGAGGAACAAATCTCAACCACATCCTTATCCTCACCCTCATCCTCATCCTCATCCTCATCCTCATCCTCATCCTCCCCCTCATCCTCATCCTCATCCTCATTTTTTTCCGTTTTACCTAGTCTCAAACGTCTATTTAGTAGCGAATAAATACCTGCTAATGATGTTTGATTTTCAAAACCTTGAAATCTACCGTAAAGCCCGGGACTTTTATGGTATGATGCGTAAGATAACCTCTGATCTGCGGCTCACGGATCCGGAGCGGGGGCAGTTACTGAGAGCATCACTAAGTATAGTCCTGAATATCGCAGAAGGAGCAGGCCGTCTGGGGGATCTTGACAAACGGCGGTTCTATGTTTTTGCCAGAGGTTCTGTTTATGAGTGTGTCGCTATTGCGGATGTACTCCTGGATCAGAAAATGCGCAATGATATCCAACACAGTGGCCTATGTTCTCAGCTAGAGGAATTGTCAAAAATGCTTTATGGTTTGATCTGAAACAGGAGCTAGGGAAGTGGAAGAGGACCAGTGTAAAGTTGAATTACTAACCCTCTCCCTCATCTTCACCCCCACCCTAATTATTTTTTGGCGGTAAAGCCAAAAAATAATTACTTTTGCGCTCCCATCTGGTGAGGTGGGTGAGTGGCTTAAACCAACAGTTTGCTAAACTGTCGTACTCGAAAGGGTACCGGGGGTTCGAATCCCCCCCTCACCGCAAGTTCTTTGTAAGTTTCGGGGTATAGCGTAGTCCGGTTAGCGCGCCTGCTTTGGGAGCAGGAGGTCGTAAGTTCGAATCTTACTACCCCGACATCTTGGTTCCGTAGCTCAGCTGGATAGAGCAACAGCCTTCTAAGCTGTGGGTCCCAGGTTCGAGTCCTGGCGGAATCGCCCCTGGAAGCCGTGGGTGTCCTGCTCAGGGCTTTTTTCTTGAGGATATATGCGTCTGATCTTACCACCGGAAGATTCCGGCAATGCCTCTATGAATAGGATTTTCCTGGGAATTTCATGACGCTCCAGATGCAATCTGAAATCCGCCATTAAATCTTCGGTATCAAAAGGCCTACCTTCAATGACCAATACCACGTGCTGTCCCAAACGTGCGTCAGAACCGGCCGTGATGTAATACCGTTGTGTAAGAAAACGGGCTATCTTTCGCTCCAGTTGCTCAGGGAACAGCTTGATGCCCCCACTGTTGATGACGTTGTCGGCACGGCCCAGAAAATGAAAATGCGCATCATCAATGAGATCGACGATGTCGTTCGTGAAAATCCCTTCATCATCCAAATGAGCAGCCTGAATGACGAGGCATCCCCGCTCATCCTGCCTGAAACGCACACCGGGTAAGGCAGTGTAATGCATTGCCGGTTCCTCACCATTGATGCGCCTTAACGCCACATGGGTGATCGTTTCCGTCATCCCGTAGGTAGCGTAAATCAGGTTTGGCAATCCGCGCAATTGGGCTTCCAGGTCTGGCGGGACTTCCCCGCCCCCAAGGATAAGTATCCCAATCCTCTGAATCTTTATCCGGGTTGCCGGGTCAGAAAGGATGCTGTATACCTGCGATGGCACCATGGCAGTAAAATCGACAGGCGTATCCTCCATCCCCGACAATGGATTTCCCTGAGGCATACTGCTGATCAGGTCCATGCCCCATACCAGGGCCCGCACAATCATCATCTTACCGGCGATATACCTGACGGGCAGGCAAAGCAGGGCCTTCTGTCCCGGATGGAAGCCGAAATAGGCACCACTTAGCCGGGCGCTTGCAATCATATGGGATTTTTGTAACCGGATCTTTTTGGGACAAGCCGTAGACCCTGAGGTACGCACCACGATGTCCGGGCGCTCATCAAGCCATTCCTGTAAAAAGCCGTATAAATCCCGCTCAAATCCGGGCAGGCTTTGATCAGAGAGGTATGCACGGCAGAGATGCGCCAACTCTGCGGGGGTATAATGCCTGCCGTCTAATGAAAAGTCCGGATGTATCATGGTATCAAATATCGTAAATCCCAGGACGCCGCCGTATCATGCCATAAGTTTCCTCCCTGCGTGTAAAGAGGAGAGGGGAGATTATTAGAATAAAGGCTTCCCGTTCCCAGGCCTTGCTCCATGGGATTCTTAAGGGTGGCGGTCCATTGCGCGATGGCATTGAGCCCGATGTTGGATTCCAGGGCTGACGTGACCCACCAGCCTATCCCGGAGGCCTCGGCCAGCTTCGCCCATTTCCCTGCTTCTTCCAGACCTCCCAGCAGCGATGGCTTTAAAATGACATAGGCAGGCTGGATCGCATCTATCAGCTTTTTTCGCTCCTTTTCATCATGCCATCCAATCAGCTCTTCATCCAGCGCAATGGGAATGGGAGATACCTCGCACAAAGCTGCCATATCCTCCCATTGACCGGGTCTCAAAGGTTGCTCTATCGAGTGAATATGCTGCTCAGAAAGGACGTTTAATTTTTCAATTGCATCATGCAATTTAAATGCGCCATTTGCATCCAGTCGAATGCTGATATTCAAATCAATGTACTCTCTTCTTATATGCTTAATTAACCTCAATTCTTCGTCAAAATTCAGTGCTCCGATTTTAATTTTAATACAGCGATAACCTTGGTCAATCTTTTCCCTGATCTGATCCTTCATGGCCAAAAAACTGCCCATCCAGATCAGTCCGTTGATGGGAATAGGAGCGCCCGCATCCACAAATTCCGAAGGGAACAGCCTTCTCCTGCCACCTCCGTCCGCATCCAGCAACGCGGTTTCCAAAGCAAATTTCAGCGCCGGATAGTCATTCATTGCTTCATCTGGCGGGAGGTTTACTTCATTAATAGTGTTGCAGATGTTATCAAGCCTGCCTTCAATGTTTTCGAGCTTATCCGGACTTAAACCGGGGATGATGCTGCATTCACCGATACCGGTGATATCAGGGTCTTCAGGATGCCGCAGCATCAGGAAATAGCTGGGTTTCTCATATAAGATGCCCCTGGAAGTGCCGGAAGGTTTCAGGAACCTGAGGCTATGTTTCTTCCAGCTTGCATTCCAGGTCAACGGCAGGTTCATCTTTGTCAGAATAAAAGACCGAGCCCGAACGAAAGTGCGAACAAAAGACTGGTCAAAGCCAGTTTTTTCAGATAGGGGTCCAGTTGTTCGGGCAGGTGGTTATGAAAGACGCCATGCAGATGCATCACAAACAAGGGAAGGGTGATGAGGAACAACAGCTGGTAAGGCGAATGGAATTCGATCAGCATGTAAGTCAATCCAGCCAGAACTGATACCGTGATAAGGAACAGGTGGTAACGTTTGGCCCATCGCACGCCCCGCTTTACCACCAGCGTCCTTTTACCGCTGAGGGCATCGTTTTCGTGATCGCGCATATTGTTGAGATTCAATACGGCCGTGCTCAGGCAGCCCATGGCAGTGGCTGGCAGCAGGATGAGCGTATCCCATTTACCTGCAATAAGGAAATAGCTTCCCAGGACGCTGGCCAGACCGAAAAACAGAAAGACGAAAACGTCGCCGTATCCGGAATATCCGTAAGGATTGCTACCGGCTGTGTATTTGATAGCCGCCCCGATGGCAGCAAACCCGAGCAACAGAAAAAGGAGGGTGATACCAGGGTGTTGCCCGCGGGTTCCAAGCCATACCAATGGCAACCCGGTGGCCAGGCTCAGCAGCACCGTAACAGTGATACCCTTCCTCATGGCGGCTTTGCTGATGCGTCCAGATTGGACGGTCCTCCTGGGCCCGATACGCCGGTCGTTATCCACTGCATGCATGGTATCACCATAGTCATTGGCCAGATTGGAAAGTATCTGTAGAAACAGGGTTGTGAACAAGGCCAGCAGAAAGACATCCCAACGGAACGCATTTGCGGCATGGGCCAGGGAACCACCCAGGATGATGGCGGCCATGGCCAGGGGCAGGGTGCGCGGACGTATGGCGTCGATCCAGGCGTTGATGTGGGTCAGGTTCACCTTTGCTTCTTATTAGGGGAATTTCGGATAGGACTGGAAATCCGGATCTCTCTTTTCAAGAAAAGCCCGTTTTCCTTCCTGGGCTTCGTCGGTGAGGTAGTAGAGCAGTGTTGCGTTACCGGCCAGCTCCTGCAGCCCGGCCTGACCATCGAGTTCTGCATTCAGACAGGCTTTTACCATTCGTATTGCAAGTGGACTGCGCTTCATGATGGTCTTACACCAACGCACTGTCTCATCCTCTAACTGTTCGTAAGGTACCACTTTGTTCACCAGTCCCATGTCCAGTGCTTCCTGGGCGCTGTATTGTTCACACAAGAACCAGATCTCCCTCGCTTTTTTCTGGCCAACGATGCGGGCAAGGTAGCTGGATCCGAATCCGCCATCGAAACTACCGACTTTGGGCCCGGTTTGCCCGAAAATGGCATTGTCAGAAGCGATGGTTAAATCACAAACAACATGCAGCACATGGCCGCCACCAATGGCGTAGCCATTCACCATGGCGATGACCGGCTTGGGCAGGGATCGGATCATCTTTTGCAGGTCCAGCACATTCAGGCGGGGAACGCCATCCTTTCCGATGTAGCCACCGATGCTCTTGATGTTCTGATCGCCTCCGCTGCAGAACGCCTTATCCCCGGCACCTGTGATCACAACGACACCGATATCATTCATCTCTCTGCAGATGCGCATCGCATCTATCATCTCATGGATGGTGTCCGGGGTGAAGGCATTGCGGTAACGGGGCCGGTTGATGGTAATCCGGGCAATGCCTTCAAACGAATCAAAGAGGATCTCCTCGTAGTGTTTAATGGTCGTCCACGCTCTTTGCTGATTCATGATGATATGTGTTTGAAGTAATCTTTTAACACCGCTGCGCTTGCTTTGTTCTGCGTTTTAATCTCCAGCATGGCTGGATGGGGATAGGGATGATGAAGGAATTCCGGGAGTATCCTGGCGAGAGAGGTGGCATCCTCAGCCTGCAAATAAGTCAGACCATGCATATCAGCCAGGTGACGGAGATCTGGAATATAGGGTGTTTCAATAAAGGGATCCAGTTCAGGCATGGTAGATGGCCCGTCGATGATGCGGAAAATATTACCGCCTCCGTTGTTCATCACGATGATGCGCAGGTTAGCCGTCAGGTGTTGATTCCACAAAGCATTGGAATCATACATAAATGCGACATCGCCTGTTATCACAACACAAAGCCCGGGGTAGGCCCAGGCTGCGCCTGCTGCTGTGGAGACAACGCCGTCGATCCCGCTGGTTCCCCTGTTGCCATAGCAGTTTGTTCCATCGGCCTGCGGGAACAACTGCAAATACCGGATAGGCGTGCTGTTGCCCCCCTGAAGAATGCTTCCCTGGGGCATGTGTTGCAGAAGGTTCTCAAAGGCTTTCAGGTCTGACCAGGGGCATCCGGTCATAAATTGCAGATGTCTTTCTGACCTGGCTGTGGCATGCCGTTGCCAGATCTCTCTGTAGCCACTGTCGTTTGTGCGAACCCTGGGTGTTAATTCCCGCAGGAAATCCAACGGGGAGGAAGGTATGCTGAGTGTCAGACAACGGAAGGCATCTTGGTGAAACGTGCCGGCTTCCACATGCCAATGTGCGCCTGGCCTGTTTTTCTGTATCCAGGCTTTGATTTTCCGGCTGACAAGGTTACCTCCCAGCGTTACCAATAGCTGCGGTGCCAGGTCTTTTGTCTGAGCAGGATGCAATCCTTCAATGAGCCTGTCGATGTGTTGCAGAAAGAAGTTGCCACTGAGGTTGGAAGTGGTTTCGGTCAGGATCGTTACGCTGGGATCCTGCGCCAGCCTCTCAAAGAGGAGGGCAAGTCTGGAGCAGGGAGAAAGCTGCCCTACAATGATGAGCTTTTTCTCCGTACTGTTCCAGATATCAGCAAGCCGATCAATGTCCATGGGGTCAAAACCAGTTCTGACTGGAAACAGCTGGTGGTCAGGAAATGCTGTAACCGGTTCCTGGTCGAGTTCATACAAAGGTTCCCGCAGACCGGCATTGATGTGGACCGGGCCACAGACCGGGTAACAGCTGGCGTCAAACGCTTCATGGATTAACCGGGCATGATACCGCCAGTCGGCTTCTGTCTGTACCTGAACAGGCAGGTCGACGCTTTTACGAACGTAGTTTTTAAATAAATCTTTCTGCCGGATCGCCTGTCCATCTCCCTGGTCAATCCACTCAGGCGGCCTGTCGGCTGTGATAATGATGAGTGGGATTTGCTGGTAATAGGCTTCGGCTACCGCTGGCGCATAATTCAGTCCGGCCGTGCCCGAGGTGCAGATCAAGGCTACCGGCTTCTGTGTTTGTTGAGCAATGCCGAGGGCAAAGAAGGCAGCAACGCGTTCGTCAGCGATACTGAGACAGCGTATTCCTTCCTGCCTGTTGAAGGCCGCTATGAGCGGCGCGTTCCGTGATCCGGGAGATATTACTGCGGTCTCAAGTCCCTTTCCGGCCAGGATGGCCGCCGCCTGAAACACCGCTTCTTTTCCGGTGTATGCCATGTCTCGCAGAATTAACCGGATAAAAATCGCACTTTTTCGATCACGCTCAACAAGGTTTGGGCTTTGTGCTCTGTTTCTTCCCATTCATGCAGCGGATCTGACTGGCAGGTGATACCCCCGCCACTATAAAGCATGGTTCCATGGTTCGTCATCTGCATGCAGCGAAGATTGACGTAAAGGCTGATATTTCCGTTCGCGTGGCAGGGTCCCAGGAAGCCTGAATAATAGGCCCTTTCGTGCTTTTCATTTGCCTGTATCCAGGACAGGGCCGACTCAAGTGGCAATCCGCAGATCGCCGGTGTCGGATGCAGCGCCTGGATGAGCGGACCAGGGGCCGTCATCTCGGGCAGCTGAAAGGAGAAGCCTGTGCACAGATGTTCCAGATGCCCCGCCGCTCGGGTATGTGGCTCGGTTTGGGTAATGTCCTGCATAGACTGCGAAAGCAGGATGTCTCTGATGTACCTGCTCACAATGCCCTGTTCCTCAATTTCTTTGGCTCCCCAGTCCTCTGAAGTTCCACGTAAGCGTGTTCCTGCCAGGGCCATTGTCTCGCATGATCGCCCCTGACAACGGATCAATTGCTCGGGACTCGCGCCCATCCATATTCCCTGCCCGGGAAAATATCCCAGATAGACGAAGGCAAGGGGATAGGCGGTTTTCAATGCGAGAAAAACCCGCAAGAGATGGTCAGCCTGCAAGGGTGGGATCACGGTAATACGCGACACGACAACCTTTTCCATCTCATGCTTACAAAGCCGCCCGGTCAGCGACTGAACACCGGAGAGATAGTCCTGTTTGTCGGTGGTGCCGGGCGTTACAGAAGGAGATACCGCTGAGATCGTAGTTGGAAAATAAGGATGTATGGTTTGCTGATAGAATTGCGCTATCTGTACGTCGTCTGCATTCTGGATGATATTGTCAGCTGCGTAAAATAAAATGGGTCTCGAGGGAGACGGAACAAAGGGAGCAAGCAGAAATCCATTTTCCAGGGTGCTCATTGCATCCGTTACGCTCAGATAAGATCGCATCTGCCCTCCTGAAAGCAGGTGTGTTCCGCTTCCGGCTTCGTTGTATATGACCCATGGGTGGTGTTCAATCATAACCTTTATTGATTGACATCTTAACCGATTTTAACAAAACTAACTGGCTGTATCTTTCCAATGCGCATCGGAGCTTTTAACTGTAACTTCTTTTCCTTTGGCATACTCCCATTAATGGAATCGTAACATCTCGATGGTCGATGGAACATATGCATTTCCACTGTTAATCCGGTTCATGTTTCCTTCTTAGGCGGTGTAATCTGTTTTATAATCTGGTCAAAATCACTTTCGAACATTCTATCTTGAATGACACGATATCTTTCATATTCTTTCTCAGCCAGTTCCCTGGCTACTTCATGACTTACTTTTCCTGCATCCTTCAAAATCTTGTATTCGTTGAATTGCAGAAAAGCATCAAGTTTCTGTGCCCAATCAGCCATTTTCATTGGTATTTGTCGTGCTGCCTGGTTCTCGGCGTAGTCCAAGTACATAGTAACCACCCTTCCCGGTTCTTTGATTTTCTTTTCAATAAGATAGTTTTTGGCAATGGTCACATCTGTTTTCATAATCTTGCCTTTGGGAGCGTTTTTCTATGTCTGTAGTCCCATGTTTGGCGCTGATGCGCTGACTCTTTCTGCAATAATCTGAGCGGCTGTTTTTCCTGTAATAGCCCAATGCAGCTTATTCTGAACAGTTTTAAAGAAGCGCTGGGTTATTTCCGCATCTTTGTTATAATCGATGCTGCACTGCTCGTATATATCGTTTATTTTTTGATAAAAACGCCTTTCACTTGCACGTATCTCACGAATGCGTTCTAATAATTCATCATAATAATCCTTTCCGAATATCTTTCCTTGCTTAAGTCGCTCATCGTCAAGCACGAAGCCTTTAATAATAAACTCACGCAGGGTCCTAGTTGCCCATATTCGGAATTGGGTCGCCTGTTTACTGTTTACACGATAGCCAACCGCAATAATAGCATCCAGATTATAGAAATTGGTTTGATATGTCTTGCCATCGTCGGCAGTATGTGCAAAATTTGCACATGCTGAATCCTCAGCCAATTCGCTGGTCTTAAAGATATTTTGTAGATGTTTGGTAATTACTGATCTGTCCACACTAAAAAGTTCAGCAATCCTTTTTTGGGTTAGCCAAAATGTTTCGCCTGAATAAATGACCTCAATCTTTATGTTGCCTTCAGGAGAGCTGTAAAAAATAATGTCGGATGAGTTGTATGGGTTTTCTGCCATCTTTCAATTTTAATGCTGGTAAATTTAAGTTTCAAAATTGTGTAGTTTTCATAATTGTTAGGATAAAAAATACACGCTGAGTTTTGCACGCAGACTGGATTCTGATTAAGCGACAAAAGTCCATATTCCAGGCATGCGATGGCCAAACGATAGAATTAAGCAAACAGTGCTATTATATTAAACTGCTTCCGGGGCAGGCGGCGTTGCATTTCTGCGCTCAATCACCATGACGGTCAGTCGCGATAAGCATACCAGCCGGTTTCTCTCATCTGTAATCCTGATCTCCCATACATGTAGCTTACTGGAATGGGCAATCAGGGAGGCTTTGCCGCTTACCCATCCTTCACGCACCTTCCGCAGGTGATTGGCATTGATTTCGATTCCGACTATGTCTTGTTTCTCATTGTCGATCAACAGGATAGAGCCCATGCTTCCCAGGCTTTCGGCCAGTGCAGCGCTGGCACCTCCGTGGAGCAAACCTGCCGGTTGCCGGGTTCTTTCATCAACCGGCATGGTACCACAAATAAAATCAGGTCCCACCTCTGTGTACACAATCCCCAGGTGTTGCATCAGGGTACCTGCGTTCTTTTTGTTCAGCTGATCAATGGGTGTTTTTTGTAACATATTGATGGATATATGATTGCAAAATAAGCCTGTAATGTTTTCGACAGGCTGGTGGCAGGCCCGCTTATTTTCTGGCGATGACCAGCATTTCATAGTCTTCGGTCGTCAGGGCATCCTGCCTGCTGAAAGCGCCCAGCTTCGCTCCATAGATCCCGATCTGCTTAAATCCCAGGCTTTTGAGCATCCAGGTTATTTCAGAAGGAACATAATACCTTTCATTGCAGGTCAGATCTACTTTTTCGCCCTTATCATTGATGATACTGGTCACATTGTGATCCCGGAACGTCATCAGATCAAAGCGGCTCTCCCCATAAGTGGCTCCTCCTTCAGAAGTATTACTTGTCAGGAAGTCCTTGACATCATGAAAGAGGGGGAAAAGTCCGTTGAGGGTTGTAAAAATGAAGGTCGCAGGGCTTCGCATAGCCCGTGCAGCATTCTGAAGTATCTGGTAATTTTCCTCGTCGGTTTCCATCAACGGGAATCCACCCTCACACAACATGATCACCATGTCAAACTCCTCCTGAAAGGGCAGTTGCCGGGCATCATGTTGCCTGAAATCAAGATCCAGTCCCTGAGATTTGGCTTTCTGCCGTGCATGCTCCAGCATGGAAGCGGAGAGGTCAATGCCGGTAACCACATGGCCCCTTTTGCTGAGCTCGATGGCATGCCTCCCTGTTCCGCATCCGACATCCAATATCCGGAAAGGGGTGGAAGCCCCGGTTTTTTCCTGGCGTGATGCTTCCTTGCATAAGCGGATTTCATCTTCAATAAAATCAACCTCTCCGAGGGTGCCCAGGGTGAAGTCTTCACTGTCATAGCGTTGGCCGTACTCCTCAAACAAACGTTCATACCAGGCTTTCATACCATTGTCATTTATGGCAAATGTAAGGAAATGGGGAAACAGGGAAAAATGAGAACCGGGAAGCTTCGTTTCTGCTGTGGAAGAATTCTCAGAGACCAAAGAAAAGCATGCCTGCGCCACACAACGTAATGATGGCACCGGCAATAAGGTGCGCATACCGTGCCGTGTTCCAGTGGGGGCGGATTTCAAGCCCCTTAACCAGCAGATATACGATACCTGTCATCGTGAGCATGGTTGTGAGCATGAATGCAGACCCAACCATACCCAGGCCAATCCAATTCGCTTGCATAGAAGGGACCATGAGCAGTGGAATCAGGGGTTCGCAAGGACCCAATACGAAGATGATAAAGAGTATCCATGGAGTGGCAGCGTGTATATGTCTGGAGGGAGAACCCAGTTTTTCCTGCCTTATGTGTTGATGCTCATGGTTGTTATCTTCAGTCTGCATTGCCTGGTGAATCCGGGGGTGTTTCCAGGACCGGTATAGTCCATAGGCGCAGTATACCAGGCCAAACACAAATAATAACCAGGCCGCCCAATCACCCCTCACGCCTTCAATGATATTCATGTTTTTTAGCCCGAGGCCCAGCACAACGCCTGCCATTCCAATCAGGAGTGAGCTGCCGGTATGCCCCAGACTGCAGGCCGCTGTAATCGACAAGGTTTTCTTTATAGACCATTTTCGCGATTGCTGTAAAGCAATGAATGGCAGGTAATGATCGGGTCCGGCCAGTGTGTGGACAACCCCGATCATGGCAGCGCTTAAGGCCAGAAGTCCTGTTTCTGCTGTCATAGCATGAATGTTATCGACGTGCGATTAGGGGCATACGGACAGTCTTGCATATAATTACAGATGAACCGGATCAAAGATGCTTCCGGTATTCCTCCGGTAAATCGTAATACTTCGCATATTTATCCTTGTCCGGCCCCATGGCCTCAACCTGTTTGTCATGAAGCTTGTACGTACACTTCTCACTGGCGATCCCTGAAAAATAGATCTCGTAGTGCTCACCATTCTCATCTTCCATGAATACTTTCACGAGCGACGGATTCTGCGTGTCGTTCAGCACAGCATGACAGATGGGGCAGTAAAAGGTGTATACTTCCCCCTCCCTGATCTGAAAGGATGGGTGGTGCTCTGTTGTCTAATTGCCAAGTTCCGGGCTAAGAAAGATAAGGCCTTTCTTGTTTTTCTCTGATTTGGCTGAAAAAACCAGTTTGTCGCCTACCAGCAGCTGTCCCTTGCATACGGTGCAGTAATAATCATAATTCATAGGTCCTCCTCTTTTATATGGTGATTGTTGGCTGTTTTTCCTCTTCAATATAAGACATTTCGAATGCATTAATCAAGTGAAATATTTCAATACATGCCTGCTGCACTTTATCGCTCAGACCTTCCCCAAATGAAACATTTCTGGGCTGCACTCCCAGGATGAGGACCGGCATGGAGAACAAACCGGTGAGCTGGCGGAGAGAGATGTTGTGTGTATGTGTTGTAGTGTCCATCAAGGCCGTAGCAGGCATGAGGGCTACATAACCGGGCTCCTTCCTGAAATCAACGGCGTCAACGATGATCAGGACATCTGGTTGCAGGGAGTGTATCCTTCAAATATAATTTTCGATGCTGACCTCAGTGACAAGGGGAATAATCCGGTCTGTTCTCCGGATATTTTGTGTAATAAATACGCCAAGGCCATCATCCTGCTTGAGAACATTGCCAACCCCTGCAAAAACAATGCGTTTTCCGGCCAGCGTTTGTATTATATGTGTCAATGCATTGCTTATCATAGCATTTTCTGCTGAGCTTCGCGCAGGCAGTTGGGGCAAAGTACATTGAAAATATCCTTGCGCTTGAGTTCATCCATCACATCTACCTGAACCAGGTCTTCTTTCTCAAGCCTGAGCTTCTCATTCAAAACGTTCAGATTCAATATGGAAGCAAATGCTGTAGGACCGAGTTTACGATGCAGGTAAGCGAGATGATCTTTGGTTGTAATTACAGCCTGGCAATGGGCACAAAGCAGGAGTTCCCTTTCCTGATATTCGACGATCGTATCCCTGTTCGTTACAGCCATATCAAAGATCTCATCGGAAAGGACCACACCCCGGCCTGTGATGCAATGTTCCTGGCATTGTCCGCAGAAAATGCATTTCCCGTAATCTCTCCGGATGGTTCTGGTACGTGTTTCTTTGTTGTCAGTGAAGGTGATGGCATGCGGTGGACAAACATTGGCACAGGTCTGGCATCCCACGCAATAAGCCTCATGGACCACAGGCTTCCCCCTGTACCCGGGGAAAGGTGTATGCGGTTTGAACGGAAAAGCGGTAGTGTAGGCGGGACTGAAAAGCGAAAGAATCGCCTCTTTCAGTTCCCTGACTTTAGGATACCTCATCTTGAATCTCTTTATAGTCATCATGAATGCTTTTGTCACCCAGTTTGACACCAGCCCTGTAAGCAGCTTTGGCCAGTGCGTGGGCTGCCACAGTAGCGGTAAAGAAAAGCAGCGGAATGGCTATCAGCGCTTTGACGCCAATGTCAACCCATCCGTACCTGATCAGGACGCCAAGCAGAATGCTGCATGTCCCCAAGGTCGCGCATTTGGTTGCAGATTGCAGGCGATTATATACATCCGGTAGCCGGATCAATCCGATACAACCAAACAGGTTGAAGAGTATGCCGGTTGCTATAACAAGGGTGCTGATCGTCTCACTCATTTAATTTCTTGTTTTGTAAATACTTAGCCAATGTCAGTGTGCCGATGAAGCTGAGTATGATCCAGGCTATGCCGATATCCAGCAAGTAATGACGGTCGGTAATAATGCTGAGAATGGCACATATTCCTACGACCAGAATGCCGAAAATATCCAGTCCGACCATGCGATCAGCAATGGAGGGGCCCCGGATGATCCGGTACAGACAAAATACGCAAAGCCCTATCAGGATGTAGAGTAGCAGGGTGATCATGGTTCAAAGATTTTCATGATATAGGATTCGAAACGTCCGGATACTTTCCGGGTATAGGCAGCAGGGTCCTCTGAAAAGATATAGATCCAGTGGACATAAAGATCATCCCCCACGATGTCAATGGTGATAGTGCCCGGTGTCATGGTAATTGCATTGGCTAGCATGGCCCTGGCAAACGGGGACCGGATGCGCAGGGGTACCCTGACAATTCCGGGTTTAATGGGGATTTTTGGATGCAGCACACGGTAGGCGATATCCAGATTGGCTTTGATACATTCCCAGGTAAAGACAGCCAGGAATACCAGCAGCCAGAAAATCCTGACCGGATGCAGGACGAGTGAGGCCCCTGTCAGGAAATGTTTGCCGAACAAAGCGGCGGTCAGGGCCGCAACGACAATCCCAGTGATCAGGCTGGCCGGTTCCATTGAAAAAGTAAGGAGGAGCCAGAATATCAATGATATGATGAACGTGCTCAGGTATTTCATGGTGTGAGCAGTTTTAGGGAATAAGATGCAGGATGGATCAGGATTTCGGTGGCCGGCCCCAGGAATAACTCCCGTATGCCTGGGAAGATCAGTAAACTCAGAACCAGGCATAATAATGCCAGTGATAGCATGGTGAAGACCATCGGGAAGGGTACCTCTCTTGCTTCTGGATGTGCTTCTGTTTGATTATGAAAAGCATAGCGCTGAAATTTCATAAAGGAAGCGAGGGTAACAATACTCCCAATAACAGCCAGAATCGCCAGAAGGATGAAGCCTCCTTTAAGGGCCGCCAGGATGATGATCAATTTACTGAAGAACCCATTGAAGGGAGGAAGTCCTGAAATGGCCATGGACGCACAGAAACTGGCGCCATAGGTGAAGGGCATCTTCTTTGCCAGTCCGCCCATCTTCATGAGATCACGTGTTCCGATGGCGTACTCTATGGCGCCGGCATTGAGGAAAAGCAACCCCTTGAAGACGGCATGGTTGATCATATGGAACAACCCGCCGGCAATAGCGAGACTTGCTACCAGGGTATCTCCGCCCTGCACCAGGATCATCATCCCGATCCCGATGCCAATGACCACATAACCCATCTGGCTGATGCTATGGTACGCCAGCAGGCGTTTCAGATCCCACTGCCCGATGGCCAGCAGCACGCCGATGATCATCGACAAGGATCCGATCACTGTAATGACAAGAGCTACCTCCTGATTCAGTGGGAAAACGTTGAAAAGCAGCCGGATCAGGGTATAGAGACCCACTGCCTTGATCAATACACCGGACAGCATGGCGGAAATCGGTGATGGTGCCGAGGAATGGGCATCCGGCAGCCAGGCGTGGAAAGGGATCAAAGCAGCTTTGATGCTCAGTCCAACCACAAACAGCATCTGCACAAAAACCAGGTAGATCCCTTCTTCCTGTCCTGCTAAAACACTTGCGATATCAGCCAGGTTGAGCGTTCCCGTATTCCAGTAAAGCAAAGCAATTCCCAGCAGGATCAGCAGGGATGCCAGGCCACCCAGGACCTGGTATTTGAAGGATGCTTCCAATTCGGACCTTTCAACACCATAAGCGACGAGGGCATAAGAAGAGATGACGGAAATCTCCAGAAACACATAGAGGTTAAACAGGTCGCCTGACAACACCACGCCATTCATCCCGGCAATCATCAGGCACATCAGGGTATAGAAGAGGTGCTCATTCGTGAAACGGCGTATATAGGAAATGGCGTAGAATGCTGAAAAAAAGCCAAGGATGTTGATGATCAGCAGTAAGAACCCACTCAGCCCATCCAGGATCAGGTATATACCAATCGGAATATTATTGACAGGTTCCCAGCCTCCGATCTTATAGACAGCAGAAGGATTACCCTGCATCATCAGAAAGACCGACAATATTGCCAGGAAAAGCATCAATAGACTGGTCAGGTACCTGTGCATACCCGGAATCAGCCTGCCGAGGGTTGGGATCAGGAAAGCTCCCCCCAGTGGAAGGATGACGAATAGCGTGATGAGATATGATGCATCCATAACTTATCCTTTAAGATCCCTGATCTCCCTGATATCGAAGGTGCCATATTTCTTATAGAGCCTGATGGCATTGGTGAGGATCATGGCATTGGTTGCCAGGCCGATCACGATGGCCGTAAGCACCATGGCCTGGGGCAGGGGGAACACCGGTTTCCAGCCCGGTACCTCAGGCATCACCAGAATAGGAGCATCTCCACCCTGAATATACCCGATCAAAGCCAGAAGCAGGAAGATGCTGAATTCCATGATGGTCAGGCTGATCACGATTTTTACCAGGTTCCGGCTGACCAGAACGCCATAGAGTCCAACAAGGAAGAGCAGGAATGTGAGTACATATACCGTCATGATGAAACCTCCTCTTTATAAATAACAAGGACTAGAAAGATCGTAGTCAGCGCTGCTGCTACCTCAATGCCAATGAATATGTTGTACAACGGGATGACGCCGCTGCTGAGCAACATCCCGGCTACTCCCCTGGGAAGAAAGTTGTTAAAGAACACCATGCTGCCCAGAAACAAGCCGGCAACGGCAATGCATAATACGATCAGGATAGCTAGGCTCTCCGTCAGGGATGAGCTCTCCTTTTCCTTCTTCAGGGCAACAAAACGGGCTCCGAAGGCCAGGATAAGCAGTATAAAGGCCCCGGCAATGACGGCTCCTCCTGCAAAACCACCACCCGGCGTCAGATGGCCATGTGTTACAATGTACGCACCGTAAACAAATATCAAAGGGCCCATCAGCTGGGCTACTTTTTTGACGATGATGGATAAACCCTGCATATGCCTGCTATTTTTTTCCTGATAGTCTGATGATGGTCAATACGCCCATAACGGCTGCAAATAGTACTGTTGCCTCGCCCAGGGTGTCATAGCCCCTGAAATCGAACAGTATCCCGGTGACCAGATTGATGCTTCCGGTCTTTTCCACAGCACCCGTGATATATGCTTCTGACATACGCAGATGGCCTTCGCCAAATGCGGATAGCAAGGATATGGCATCATGAAAGAACCATAGAAGAATGACCGCACTGACAACGGCGACCAAGGATGAGGTCCATGACTGCCTGTCGGAAAATCCACTGGAGACCTGCCTGCTGCTGTCCATCACAATGGCCACCATGATGATGAGTGTGATGGTCTCGACAACGATCTGGACGATGGCGAGATCGGGTGCCTTGAGCAGGAGAAAGCAGATGACTAGTCCATACCCTGCGAATCCCTGAGCAATAATGGCCGATAGCAGGTCCCGGGCATGGATGGCCACAATGGCGGCAATGATCATGAAGCTTATGATGAATATGAGCGCGAGTTCCATGTCAGACGTATTTCAGAATAAGCAGTAAGAGTATCAGACCTGCCACAGCCCATTGTAGATAGGTTTGCAAAATACCGTCATGCCTGAGGCTGATGATTTTATACACCCACAGGATGGCTGATTTCAGAAGATGATATACATCAAACCAGCCTTTGTAAGCCCATTCGTAGATGGTGCGGATGACAGGGGCATTGCGGATGGTTCCATAGAAATGGGTGACTGGAAAGCCACGGTCTGCCAGGTATGCTTCTCCACCCGTGAAAGCCTCGGATCTCCGGTATTTCCGGGTATTGGAAAGGAAATAAAGGAGCAGCCCCGCAAGGATGGATATGAGTATCAGCATGGATACCAAGGTTGATGGCCATGTCCCGATGAACGCTACAGTACCTGTCAGTGGCACCAGCAAGGTCGTGGCAACCCATGAGGTTGCAAAGATGCCAAGTCCCATGCAACCGAGGGCCAGCAGAACCAGGGGGAACAAATGCATGAAGGAAGCTTCCTTCACATCTCGCCAGGCCGGTTTCAGGTCCCCCAGGAACGCGCCGGCAATAAATTTGATGAAGCTGGCCAGGGTTAGGGCAGACCCAAGAACAGCCACACCCAGCCAGAGGATCCAGAGGCGATTGAAGAGCTCCGGGCCACTGCCGGTATCGATGATGGCCTGATAGATCATCCACTTGGAAGCAAATCCATTGAAAGGTGGAATGCCGGATATGCTGAGGGCAAAGACGCATGCACATGCAAAGGTTATTGGCATGCGGCGCGACAGACCGCCCAGGGCATCCAGGTTCTCCTGCCCCGTGCGTTTGGCCAGGTTGCCTGCTGAGAGAAATAGCCCACTCTTATACAATGCATTGTTTATCATATGGAAAATCCCGGCTGCCACGCCCAGGGCAGTTCCGAGGGCAATTCCAAGCACCATATAGCCTACCTGCGATACCGCATGAAAGCCCAGTAGTTTTTTATAGTCATGCTGCACCAGGGCCATCATGACGGCAGCCAGGATGGTAATGGCTCCCAATCCCAGCATGATAAACCGGAGCGCCGGGCTGATGGCGAAAAGATCTGAGCAGATCCGGACCAGAAAGTAAATACCCAGGAGTTTGTCGAGAGAGGCCGGTAGAAATGCAGACGATGCTGCGGGTGCCTGGCGCGTATAGTCCGGAATCCAGGAGTGGAAAGGAAAGGCACCTGCCTTGGTAAAGCTGCCTGCAAGCAAAGCCAGGAAGGCCAAAGCGCCCAATCCGATGTGTGTGTCAATTTGCGGCCCGGTCATGCTGAAGCTGCCGGTCAGTTTGTAGATGAGCCCCAGGCCCAAAATCATGATGCCGTCTGAGGAACCTATCATGATCAGCGTCTTCTTTGCAGCGGCAGCGCTGTCTGGATCACTCCCCGGAATGAGCAGGTATAGCGTGATACCCAGCACGCCCCAGAAGAAAAGGAACAAGAGCAGGTTACATGCGAGGATAGCGCCGAATGTCAGCCCCAATGTTATCAGAAACAAGGCGTGAAAATGCCTGGGTTCCTTGTCCTGCCATGTATAGATGGAGAGCAGCAATCCGAAGATCCCGGTCAGCAGGACGATGAGCTGTGCCAGGGGATCAATGCGAAAATGGAAATAGGGGTCAAAAGCTGAAAGTAAGTTCCCTATGCCGGGAATAACGGGTGTGAGCAGCATCAGTTCAGCCGGCGGCTGCAGATAGATCATGTAAGACCAATAGGCGATGATGATGCTGGCAATGACGGATAAAGATCCTTTGATCCGGCGCATGGAGCCGGGCAGCAGCCATACAACAAGGCCGGTGATGATAGGCAACGATATGAGGTGGCTCAGGTTGATCATAATGCCTGATTTAATGTCCCGATAAGATTGACGCAGTTTTCTGAACCGAAAGCCGGATCAGGTCACTTCCGGTATAAAGACGCTGTTCTCCTTTGATATCATAGGCAACCGCCATGCGTTCCGTACAGCAGTAACAGGGATCCACAGCCGCCAGGGAAATGATGGCATCCGGAATGGTCTGGCCGATGCATGATTTCCTGAAGGTGGCAATATTTACATAGCTGGGTGCGCGAATCTTATGCCTGACCGGCGAATTGGACCCATCTGTTTTGACGAAGTGAAACACCTCACCCCGCGGCGCTTCTGCCCGGCCGGTCCCTATCCCTTCCGGAATCTCCCAAACAGGTGTTTCCGTCTGGCCTTCCGGTTCCAGGGACATCTTATCCAGGCATTGATCAATAATATGTATCGATTCGTACATTTCCAGCAACCGGACCTCTGCCTTGCCGAAAACATCGCCTGACTGGGCCGTGATCACTTTCCAGTTAACCAGTGGGTAAGCGGCATAGGGATCGTCGGCCCTGATATCAATGGCCAATCCGGAGGCCCGGGCCGTCGGACCCACCGCCGCGTAATCCAGTATGTCCTGTTTACTCAAGACTCCTACACCTTTGGTCCTGGCGTGAATGACCGGATCATCCATCACCGCCCCCGTAAGCAGATCAGTGTTCTTTTTCAGGACGGACATGGCCTGACGTATGCCGGCGATCATGTGGTTGGGAATGTCCCGTCTTACACCCCCGATCTTGAACATCGCATAGCTGTTGCGGTTCCCTGTGATGGCTTCGAAGAGGTCCAGGACAGGTTCCCGGTATTTCCAGGCCCACATGAAGACGGTATTGTAGCCGAGGAAATGCCCTGCCAGACCCACCCAGAGCAAATGACTGTGGATGCGCTCCAGCTCAGCAATAATGGTGCGGATGTACTTGGCCCTGTCCGGCACTTCAATTCCCGCAATCTCTTCCATGGCATTGGCGAAGGCAAATGGATGGGAGGTGGAACAGATGCCACAGATACGCTCCACCAGGAAGAACACCTGATCAAAGGTCTTCTTCTCGCTGAGTTTCTCAATGCCGCGATGGTTGTAGCCTGTCTCCCATTTAATATCTTTCACCACCTCGCCTTCACAATAGAGTTTAAACAGCTCAGGCTCTTCCTGCAGCGGATGATAAGGACCTATGGGTATGATTTTTGGCTCGCTCATACATGGTAGTTATTGATCATTCCGGTATGGATACACGCCTTCTGCCCAGTTGCCTTCAGAAATGAGTTTCTCAGGCTCCGGATGCCCCCTGAATACGATGCCCAGGATCTCATGCATCTCCCTTTCGATCCAGTTGGCGCCGCTGAACAGCAAAGCCAGTGAATCAATCTCAGGCTGAGTGGCAGGCAGCGTCACGTGGATGTGATAGATATACCCGTTGGTGTCATCGCTAAAATGGTAGTAGATTTCGATGCCTGCTTTGGTTTGCATCGCGGAGGCAATGATAAACCGCAGACCCAGCTCCTGGTAAAGAAAACCGGCCAGTTCCCTGATGATATCCGCATTGATGGCGATGGTGACCCGCTTAGGATGTATTTGTTCTATATCCAGTATGTTACCGGAAAACCTGGCTTGAATAAAGTCGCTATGCTTATCCGTTTTCATAAGGATCCGAATTTGGCTTGTACCAACTTAACAATGCCGGCCAGGATGGCTTCAGGTTTGGGTGGGCATCCCGGAATATAGGCATCCACCGGGATGATGCGGTCGACCGGCCCGGCGAAGGTGTTGCCTTCTGCGAATATGCCGCCGGTGCATCCGCAGGCACCTATGGCCACAACCAATACAGGTTTGGCAGCCTGCTCATAAACTTCCAGCAGGCGTTGCTTGTCCCGTTGGTTGATGGATCCATTTACCAGAATAACATCGGCATGGCGAGGGCTTCCGACCAACAGCATTCCGAAGCGCTCCACATCGTAGCGAGGGGTGAGGCAATCCAGGATCTCGATGTCACAGTTGTTGCACGATGCCCCTCCAAAGTGGAACAACCAGAGCGATCTTTTGAGTACATGGCTTTTTAATCCCACGGTGATCAGGGTTTAATATCCAAAGTATTGAATAACCATTGCAAGGATGACCAGCAGGTTCACCCATATAAAGAAGAAACGCATGGCCTGGCCGGCCTTCACCCTCGGATTGGTGTTTCTGATGAGGGTTAGCAGAAGGACGACACCCAGCAGCTTCAGTACAGACCATAATATCCCCCATCCCTGGAGCGAAAGCCCGCCCATCAGTAATCCGGTTGCAAAAGCAGGAAGAATGAAGAGCATGATGAATTTGGTCAACTTAATGATCGCGTAGGGAGGACCTGAATACTCGATGAAGGTGCCTTCGGCCAGTTCTGTCTCGGCTTCAGCAATGTCAAACGGTACAAGTCCCAGCTTTGCCTGAATGCAGAAAATGAGGGCCAGGAAGAGGAGTATCCCGGACAATTGCCCGATGTAAACCCCGGATTCCTGCTGATGAGCAATAATGTCCATCAGGCTGATGGTGTGGCCACTTCTCAGTACAATGGCCAGCAGAACCAGTAGAAAGCTCAGTTCATAACCGACCATGAGTTTTATTTCCCGGGATGCCCCAACAGCTGCCAGGGGATTGGCGCTGGCCAGAGCCCCCATGACATACATCAGGGAAGGTACCGTTAACAGGTAGAAGATGACGATCAGGTCGCCCCGGAACCCGGCATGGATCCCGAGAACAGGCAGCAGAATCAATACAGCGGCAATACCTGCACCCGTCAGGGCCAGAACAGGGGCAGCCAGAAAAGTACCAATCGAACCTCTCCGCGGAACGATGGTTTCCTTTACCAGCAGCAACTTCAGGAAGTCATAGAAGGGTTGCAGCAAGGGCGGTCCTTTGCGCCACTGGACCCACGCAGTGACTTTGCGGTCGAACCAGCTTAGGAACCCTCCGGCAATGCCTGAAAACAGGATGCCTGGGAATATGAAAAGATAGAATAACGGTGCCATCATAGGGCATTGTTTTTATATTGTTCCCAGCTTGTTTCACGGATAAGTATGTTATCCGTAAGGGCAAACAGGCCCGGATCTTCGCACTCTGTTCCACTGATCCACCTTACCCTGATCTCCGGATGAAGGCGAAGGAAGGTTTCCAGCTCAGCCGGATCATCTAAATCGAAATACCTTTCTTTCTGACGGTGATGCTCGAAAAAGTCGTTCATGATGGTGCCGAACGGACATATCACAACACAGGATTTGCATGCCACACAGCGGTGGGTCGACCTTCTGATCATCCCATCTTCGTCTTTTTCAAGGGCCTGGGCCGGACAGGCGTTGATACAGGGGGCATTCTCGCAGCGACGGCAGGAGAAACGGAACAGTGCCAGCTCCCTCACTGTCTTCAGGCCATTCTGATTTGGGGCTCCCCTCAGCAGGCCATCTAAGCGGGCTGTGTCGGAGGATTCGCCCGCCTGGTTCCGACGCCATTCACCCAGATCAATCAGTAGTTTTTGTTTCATAATTTGATTATTTCCAGATGTCGGGCAAATCCTTGATCTCATCATACCTGAAAACCGGTCCGTCCTTGCAGACAAAGTATTCCCCCATCATGCAATGGCCGCACTTACCAAGGCCGCAGGACATGTTCTTTTCCATCGAAAGGTAGATCTGCTCATCCCTGTATCCCATGGATAGGAGTTTCATTACCCCATATTTCATCATGACAGGGGGACCACAAACCACCGCAACGGACTCCGGAATATTCACTTCTATTTTATCCAGCAGGACAGTGGCAACCCCAACCTCCTCGGCCCAGGAAGGATCGGCCACATCTACAGTGCGGTGCACTTCGAATTTGTCAATCTGGCGGATCCTGTCAACATAAGGCTGGTAAATGCACTCCTTGGGATTTTTGGCACCGTAACAGAACACCACACGTTTTAATTGCTCCCGGATGGCCTCCAGGTTATACAACAACGAGCGTAAGGGCGCAAATCCACAGCCTCCCCCCAGGACGAGCACTTCCTTACCATGAAAGGCCTCCAGCGGATAGCCCCTTCCATACGGGCCGCGGACTCCCATGATCTCTCCCGGTTTGAGGTTGTGTATCTTCTCCGTGACATAGCCTGCCTTCATGATGGTCACTTCAAAGCGGTCGGTCACGAGGGGAGAGGAGGAGGGCGTGAATGGGGCCTCACCGATGCCATTCAGCGTCAATTCAATAAACTGTCCGGTAGCAAATGAAAAAGGCGTTTCGGGGATCAGAACAAAGCTCTTGATGGTCGGCGACTCTTCAATCACTTCTGTGAGTTCAGCACGCAGGGGCCGGTAGATGTTCACTTCACTCATGATGCGGTCACGGAGGCTAGAGAGGTGAGAATTTCATTTTTGTTGATATGCCCGATACAGGCATCGATACAGCGCCCGCAGCCGGTACAGGCCATAGAATTGAATTTCAATGGTTTCCAGACATACTTGCACATGTATCTGTGGCGGAAACGCTCGCTCAGCGCATGCAGGTGGTCTTCACCTCCGGCAACACGGGTGAAGCCGGGGTACTGACAGGCGTCCATCTGCCGGATCTTCTCGAAATCAGGACGGTCGATGAGCAGGAAACAGGTGCAGGTGGGGCAGATCGTTGCACAGGCACCACAACTGACACAGGTGGAGGCATGGTCTTTCCAGACGTCTTCCGCTGCCTGCTTCAGCAGTTCTCCGGATGAAGCGTAGTCCGGCAATTGTGGATGCAGGTTGATGATGTCGTTGGCCACCCGCTGGTTAGTAGCAGCGACATAGGCATGGTCCGTTGCAGTAACCTCCTTTATACTGACAAGGTTGCGGATCTCTTCCAAAAGTTGTTCACCCCGGCTGGTCCTGGCTTCCAGAATACAGTCCTTGTCTGTCCGGCTCATGCGGATATCATGCTGAACCGTTGGATAAGGCTGGATACCGTAACAGGCACAATGACAGTTCTCCAGGATATCGTGGCAGTCGGTCCCGATCAGGACCGTGTTTTCCCTTCTCTTTTTATAATAGATATCGGTGTATCCTTGCTGGAGGTACATCTCATCCAGTATCGACAAAGCAGCCAGATCACAGGCGGGTACTCCGAACAGCAGGACTTCCTTGTCCGGATGCCATGCGTAGCTCACATTCTGCCTGACAGGCAGGAAAAACGTCTTGATGGGCGTCGTAGGCCTGGGAAGATGGAAAACAACGAGATGCAGGTTGTCCTTTCCGATCACTTCATAATCCTGGTATCCTTCGTCGATAACCGGTGCAAACAGGGTGTATCGCGCCGCCAGAATCTCCATCACCTCTTCCCATTCCCTCCCGGATACAGCAATGGTTATGCGGGGCATATTGTGAAATATTTATGCAAACAAAATAATGTAAATAATGCCTGATTTCAAGTGGTTTCTTAATATTTATGGGATATGAAGAAGTAATATTTATTTAGTATAAATATAAATATCACATATAAAAAACGATAAATCAATGATATAATATAATATAGAAAATAGTACTTGCTTTTTGTGAAAAAATATTGTGAATTTGTAATTGTGATAAATTGAACAATAAATGTTGAATAAAGCACAAACTAAACGACTACAGAAATACCGTATGGCGCTTCTCCGGCTCCGGCGTATGGGACTGACAAGGGTGTTCTCCTATACCATCGCAGGAGAAACGGACGAAAGCCCCGAGATCATCCGGAAAGACTTCTCCCAATGTGGTATCCGGGGTAATCGAAGGGGAGGATATCTGATAGAAGAGACCCTCGCAAGCCTCGAAAAACTGTTCGGCCGTGAGAAAGAGCAAAACGTGATCCTGGTGGGCCTCGGGAATATCGGAGTGGCCCTGGTCAAATATGACGGATACAAGCAAAGCAACTTCAACCTTGTCGCTGCTTTCGATATCGACCGCAGCAAGCTGTCGCGGCGCTTTAATCTCCCGGTGTATGGCATGGACCACGTCAGGGAAGTCGTGGAGGCATTCGACGTTAAAGTCGCCATTCTCGCTGTGCCTGAATCCTATGCCCAGGAAACCTGTCATTACCTGATCGACTGCGGCATCACGGGGATCCTGAATTTCGCACCGGTATTGCTGAAAGTGCCTTCCCACGCCATGGTGAATAACATCAATATCATGGTGGAGCTTGAAAGACTGATGTACCATATCGGAATCAAACAGAAGTAAATCCTGAGAATGTACCGCGTTGATGAACATCAGAAAGCACTGCAGATCCACGTCGATGGGGTGGTCCAGGGCGTAGGATTCCGCCCCTATGTGTACCGGCTTGCACGGGATCTGGGACTGAAGGGCTGGGTGATGAACAGGAATGACGGGGTACATATACATATTGAAGGCCCAGATGCCCTGCTGTCACGATTCTCCGGCCTGCTCCCTCTCCAAAGTCCTCCACCCGCCCGGATACAGCGGATGGAGGTTCATGACACAACTACCTTTCAACTGCAGGAGTTTAGTATTCGCGCCAGCGAATCCATCGATCATGCTTTTACCGGCATCAGTCCCGACATCGCCACTTGCCAGGATTGCCTGGAAGATCTTCTGAAACAGTCACATCGAAAAAACTATCCCCTGATCAACTGTACGCACTGCGGCCCGCGATTCACCATCATTCGCCATCTGCCCTATGACCGTAAGGAAACAACCATGGCAGCGTTTCCCATGTGCCCGCTGTGCAGATCTGAATACCTCGATCCCGCCAATCGCAGGTTCCATGCCCAACCTGTCGCCTGCAACCATTGTGGTCCTGTTTACCATATGGAAGAACAAGGAAGGACATGGATGGAGATGGAATCACTCCTTCAGGCAGCCGTGGATCTGCTGGAGAACGGAGGCGTCATCGCCCTCAAATCAACCGGAGGTTTTAACCTCATCTGCGATGCCAGAAATGAAGCTGCTGTGGTCCGCATCCGCAAAATGAAACACAGAAAAAGTAAGCCCGTGGCAGTCATGTTCAGGAATACCGGTCACATCCGCAAGTATTGTGAATTGACAGCCTTAGAGCAGGAATGGATGGAAGGATGGCGACGGCCTATCATGCTGCTTCCTCAACATACCCCCCTGGCCAAATCTGTCAATCCCGGACTGGGTATGCTGGGTTCCATGCTTCCCAATATGGCGTTTCATCATCTTCTGTTTGAGAAACTGGGGAACATACCGTTGGTATTCACCAGTGCCAATACGAGTGGAGCACCCATCCCGGCCGAGGAGACAGAAGTTCGCACCGTGTTTGGCGAGGCAGTGGATGCAGTGATAACCCATAACAGGCCTGTCCTGCATCCCATCGACGACAGTGTGTGCCAGTACAACGCTGAGGGTATCCAGGTGATCCGCAGAGCCAGAGGCTTCGTGCCCGAAACCATCGCGTTTTCATGCAGAACAGAAGGGATATTTGCTGCCGGAAGCGATATGAAATCGGCCTTTGCACTGGGCAGAGACAAGCAGGTCATCATGGGTCCCTATCTCGGCGATCTTGCGGATTACGATGTGTATCAACGGTATCAATTCAGCCTGGCTCATTTTAAGGATCTGTTTCGTTTTTCCGGTTCGCTTGTGGTCGCCGACCTTCACCCTGCCTATCATGCATCTGCCCTGGCCGCTGAAAAGGCCGGTGAATGGGGTGCCCCCCTGATCCGGGTACAGCATCATCACGCCCACCTTGCTGCTGTGATGGCAGAACATGGCCTGGCAGGTCCTGTTATTGGCATTTGCTTCGATGGGACCGGTTATGGCGATGATGGGAGCTTATGGGGTAGTGAATTCATGCTGTGCGGCTATGACGGATATACCCGGTATGCCCATTTCCGAAACATGCTCCTGCCGGGTGGCGAGAAGGCCATCTTTGAACCCTGGCGGATCGCACTGGCCATGATGTTGCAGATCCGGGATGCCGGTTTTGATCCTGAGTCGCTTCCGCATTGGAATACACTCAATAAGGAAGCACTTCAGGCAGTATCGAGCCTGATCGGTTCTGGTATGCAATGCGTTCCGGCCTGTGGCGCAGGGCGCTTGTTTGATGCAGTGGCAGCCCTGTTGGGCGTATGCCCGGTTGCAGATTACGATGGACAGGCCCCCATGCTATTGGAAGCCTTGTGCCTGAATGATGCTGAACAAGGCTATTTCATCGAAGCAGGTGAAACCATAGATGTGTATGAGCTAATGAATCAGATATTTCTGGACCTTCAAAAGGGGACCAGCAAAGCCTTAATTGCTACCCGTTTCCACCTTGGAATGGCGAACCTTATTGCGCGAATGGCAATCAGGATGAGGGTTGAGAGCGGATTAAACCAGGTGGTGCTGAGTGGTGGCGTGTTTCAGAATAGATTTCTGTTGAACAGAACCGCGAAGGAATTAAAATCAGCAGGTTTTCACGTATTTACAAACCAACAGGTGCCGGTGAATGACGGAGGGCTTGCCCTGGGTCAGATGGCCATCGCAGCCTGGCAAAGAGAGAAACAAGATGTGTCTTAGCATACCGGCCAGAATCCTGTCTGTCCATGGCGACGCAGGTGAGCTTGAATATCATGGCAACCGCTTCATGGCCGGCCTGCAACTGATAACAGATCCGGCACCCGGGGATTATGTGCTCGTGCATGCCGGCTTTGCCATTCAAAAAATCAGTGAAGAGGAAGCGCTGGCGACGCTCCGACTGATCGGGGAGATGGATAATGCATTGAAACACCCGGACGACAGCGATGCACGTACTTGACAAATACAGAAGCAAGGATCTGACGGACAAACTCCTGGAACAAATACACCGGGAGGCCAGGGGGGATTATCTCCTGATGGAGGTATGCGGTGGCCACACCATGGCAATCCACTGTTATGGTTTGCCGGCTTTGTTGCCGCCGGGGATCCGGCTTTTGTCGGGTCCCGGCTGCCCTGTCTGCGTCACTTCCCGTTCCTTTATCGGTCAGGCTATCACCCTGGGTGCCAATGAACGCATGATCATCTGCACCTACGGAGACCTGCTCCGGGTCCCTGGTACCAAGGGTACCCTGGAACAGGCCAGGGCTATTGGGTTGGACGTCAGGGTTATATATTCCCCCATGGAAGCCCTTGCGCTGTCAAAGGCCAATCCCCAACGGCAGGTGGTCCTGTTGGCCATTGGATTTGAAACCACTGCCCCTGGCACCGCCATCGTGCTTAGCGAGGCACGAAAGCAGGACATTGCCAATTTCAGCGTGCTCTCGGCCCTGAAGGTGATGCCGCCCGCCATGCGTGCCGTCATGCAAGATGGTTCCAATGTACAGGGGTTCATTTGTCCGGGTCATGTCAGTGCGATCACAGGGGCCGGGATCTATGAATTTTTGCCTGCAAGACATGGGGTGGCCTGCGTCGTGGCGGGCTTCGAGCCGGTGGACATCCTCCTGTCGGTGCTGATGCTGGTGCGGCAGATCAACCGTAGAAAACCTGTTGTTGAAATACAATATAACCGGGTGGTATCCATGCAGGGAAATCTCAAAGCGAGGAAAGCGATACAGGATGTGCTCGTCCCCTGTAATGCCTGGTGGCGGGGTTTCGGTATATTGAAGGACAGTGGTTTACGTCCTGATCAGTCCTTTGAGGCCTGGGATACAGCTGCTCGTTTTGGCTTACAGGAGGTGGTGGAAGAAGAAGAGCATGGTTGTATCTGTGGAGAGATTTTAAAAGGGAAGAAAACCCCCGGAGATTGCCGTCTGTTTGGAAATACCTGCACGCCCGCCAATCCGGTTGGCGCCTGCATGGTTTCAGGTGAAGGAACATGTGCAGCATATTATGCTTATGACAGACAATAATATAACCATCGGTCATGGCAGCGGAGGCGCGCTGATGCACAAACTGCTTGAAGAGGTCTTCATGCGGGCTTTTCACAATCCCATGCTCGCACAACAGGGTGATGCTGCCGTTCTGGATACCCTGGCAGTTAGCCTGGCGCTCACCACCGATTCCTATGTCGTTCATCCGCTTTTCTTTCCAGGTGGCAACATTGGTAAGCTGGCTGTGTGTGGAACCCTGAATGACCTGGCTGTCGCTGGGGCCAAACCGCTGGGCCTGAGCGCTTCGTTTATCCTGGAGGAAGGTTTGGAAATGGATGTGCTCAGATCGGTGGTCGATGCAATGGCGGCTGAAGCCCGCAAGGCAGGGGCTCCGATTATCACGGGAGATACCAAGGTCGTGGAAAAGGGCAAGGCAGATCAGGTTTTTATCAATACCACTGGGCTAGGACTGGTTCCGGCAGGGAGAGGGCATATAGCAGGTATGGGATCCCTGCAGCCGGGTGACGTGCTCATCGTCAGCGGTACCATGGGCGACCATGCTGTCGCTGTGATGTCGGCGCGGGAAGGGCTGGGATGGAAGAGTCTGGTTCTTTCGGACTGTGCTGACCTGGGTCCGTTGATTGAAACGCTGGACCATGAAATGGCCGATATTCATGCCATGCGGGATATCACACGAGGGGGACTGGCGACCGTCCTGACAGAAATAGCCTTCCGCTGCCGTCTGGGTATGGAAGTGTTGGAAGCGCAGATACCCGTGCTTCAGGAGACCCTGGGATTTTGTGATATCATGGGAATGGATCCACTGCACCTGGCCAATGAGGGGAAGGCCCTGATCGCCGTTTCGGCAGGCCGTGCAGATGATGTGCTGCGCTTGCTTCAGCGGCATCCACTGGGGGTCATGGCTTCCATCATTGGGAAAGTAACCGGAGATCACCCCGGCCAGGTGATCATGCAAACGCGCATAGGCGGGAGACGACGGCTCATGCCATTGCCAGGGACGGTATTGCCCCGCATTTGTTAAATATCTCTGCCCATGCATGAAATATCACTTGTAGAGAATATGATGGAGGTGGTCCGGCGGGTTGCCACGGACCACAAAATGCTTGAGGTTCGCGTGATTCGGCTCGAGTTGGGGCCTTTGTTGCAGGTGCAGCCTGAGCTCTTTGATGCTGCTTTCCAGGCCCTGCGTGAAGGAACAGCCATGTCGCAGGCAAGGCTGGAGATCACCCGGCAGGAGATAATTCTGGGATGCAGCCAATGCCAGCAGGAGTTTACCAAAGAAAGCCACGGGTTTGCCTGCCCTCACTGTGGTTCTTTTCTGACAGAGATACGTCAGGGCAGGGATCTGATCATTCAAAGCATAGAGGGAGAATAAGAATGGAAATCAAGGTACTTCAAAAGGTTCTGGACCGCAACAACGACATGGCCAAAACAGTCAGGGAAACACTGGCCATGCATCATATTATCATGATCAATATGATCAGTTCTCCTGGGGCGGGCAAGACCTCCCTGCTGGAGATCATCGGTGCGGAGATGGCGTCCCGCTGGCGCATGGCGGTCATAGAAGGAGATGTTGCAACCGACAGGGATGCACAACGACTTAACCGCTTCGGTTTTCCGGTCGTCCTTATCAATACCGATGGCGGATGTCATCTCGATTCCAATAGCATCAGCATCGCACTCAAGGAGCTGGATCTCCCGAAGCTGGATGTCATCTTTGTTGAAAATGTGGGTAACCTCGTCTGCCCCTCGCATTTCGACCTTGGTGAAAATTTCAAACTGGCTGTTGTCAGTACCACCGAAGGCGATGATAAACCAATAAAATACCCGATGCTCTTCCGGGAAGCCAGGGCAGTCGTCCTCAATAAGACAGACCTCATCCCCCATACAAATTTCCAATCTCACCAGTTCCTGACAGACATGAACCAGATTAACCCTGATATTCCTTTGTTTAAAGTGAGTTGTACTACACGGACAGGGATAGGTGACCTGCTGGAATGGCTTTCGTCCTGTTTGGCTGAAAGATCTTGATCGGTTAGGGGAGAACCTGAAGATTCTCAGGACATTAGGGATGTCCAATTTTTCCTGACTTGTGACAATTAGTGCGGTAGAAGTTTTCACCTTTTCATTAATGGTGATAACTGACTCTCCATTAGTTCGGCAGAGGAGGAGGTAAACTTGAAAGCTGCCCAGGGAGTACTT
>OFEK01000693.1_pt1 | contig 30482 bp, 24 predicted proteins | sample 1521131 | NCBI WGS metagenome assembly OFEK01 (sample SAMN05720209, study PRJEB24109) | activated sludge metagenome | isolation source: Anaerobic digester | place: China | collected 2015-12-16
ATGTTACAACATTAGGTGGAAAACTGGTCTATGTCGATTTTTCTAAAGAAACACCCGAGAACAGAAGAAATCTTTGTTATGATGAAGAAGCTCGTTTGAATAGAAAGAAATTCCCTCCCGCTACATCTGCTGAGAAGCTCGCTTTAGAAATCGGCATTGAACTTCTTGATGAAGAATTGTATCACGAACTTCAACAGATTGAACCACTCGACTTAAAGACATCATCGTGGTTAAAAACTCCTCAAACCATCCGTGATTTGGGTGGAGCGCTTTTTGGAGATCGCCGATATAATCGCACATTTATTTATCATAATGGTGCGGATTCATATTATGGTGTCAGAGGATTTAGAGGGTATATCATTTTATCATAAGGACTCAATCTTTTAGGTTGAGTTTTTTGTTTTGTCCGAATAAAGGTCTTTTATACTCGTGTTATAATAAGGGTAGTATTAGATGAGGATTTGTATGTCAATCAAAGAAAAACTAAACGCATTATGCAAAATTGCTCAAACCTTTAATCGTGAAAAAATCACATGGAACCTCGGTTCATCAGGAATGCTTTTTTTACGAGGAATCGTCCATCAATTTAACGATCTTGATCTGATGATTGCCATCGAAGATATCGAAAAAGCAGCTATCATTTTAGACGCGTTTGGTGATCGATTACCACCAAGATCCACGCAAAAGTATCAAACAAAGCATTTTATAGAATATGTCATTGATGGTGTTGATGTCGACTTAATGGCTGAGTTTGTGATCTTAAAAGATCAACAATCCTATACATTTGAGATACACAAAGGCGATGTTTTTGATTGGATGATGTTAGGATTTGAAACAATCTATCTCGCATCAATCAAAGAATGGAAATACTACTACCATCTCATGGAACGTCACGATAAAATTTCAATTCTTGAATCCATCAGTGACTACCATTCGATTGAACTATATTTAAAGAAACCTTCACAAGATGATATTCCTAATATTGATCAATTTAAGCAAGCATTTGTTGTTCGTGATGAATCATTGCATGGAAGTTGCGGTATCACAGGTTTTGATGATCTACACGATTGGTTAAACTATCTAGAACTACTGAATCACAAAGAAACCGTTCCAGCAGGACGTGTTCTATCATCAGAATATCTATGTATAAGAAAAAGTGACGACAAGATGGTAGGCATCGTTAACATCAGACACGAACTCGATGATGAACTCTTGAAACATGGAGGGCATATCGGCTATTCAATTCATCCCGATGAAAGACAGAAGGGATATGCAAAAGAACAATTGCGATTAGCATTGCTAGAATGTCAACGTATAGGTATCAATCCCATCTTGATCACCTGTAATCAACATAATGAAGCTTCAAGAAAAACAATTCTTCATGCAAAGGGTGTTTTAGAAAATACGTTTGTTGAAGAAGATGGCAATATTGTCGAACGTTATTGGGTAACTATGAATACATAAAAGAGGAGAATGAACATGATCACAAGAAAGCATTTAAAAACATCCGTTGGGGATGTCCAAGAAATCCATGTTAAACGCGGTGAACTTGATGTGACACTCATCAACTATGGAGCAGCCATTTATTCAGTCAAGATGAATGGTAAGGAATTAACGGTAAGACCTGATGGTATGGAAGATTTCTTGCACGCAAAGTTTTATTATGGAAAGACAATTGGTCGAACAGGTGGACGCTTGATTGCACCTTCTTATACAATCAATGGTATTTCATATCCCGTGAAACCTTATCGCGGAGAAACGACAAAACTACACGGTGGTCCCACCGGATTTTCATTCCGTCATTTTGATGTGATCAAAGCGGTTGATGAAAAACATCAAAGTATGATATCCATGAAATATGTCAGTGCAGATGGCGAAGAAGACTATCCTGGTGAACTTACGCTCTTTGTTCACTACACGATCACCGATGATAACCGTGTTCGCATTGCCTATGAAGCAACTTCCACCAAAGATACACTTTGCAGTATTACTAACCATATTTACCTTAACTTAGATGGTGAAGGTACCATTAACGAACATTTCATGAAGGTAGAAGCTTCGAAATATGTCGCACTTGATGAAAATCTTGTACCTGTTGGTCAGGCAACTGTTGAAAAGACTCCTTATGATTTAAGAAGAATAGGCTCTATCACGGGTAAACTCAAAGCGCTAAGCCAAACACCGATTGGAGGATTTGATCATACGTGGTTGTTCGATAAGAATCCAGGACGTGCGATCATTCAAAATTCACATCGTAACCTTCAAGTCGAACTTAAAACCAATTATCCTGCAGTTGTGATCTTCGCACATAACGTCCCATCACTGGATGTCTTGCCCGAACGATTTGGCAACGGAGTTCGTTCTGCACTAACCCTTGAATGTGAGTATGAACCAGGTGGAATTCACTTTCCGGGGATGAATACAGCCATCCTCAAGAAGGGTGAAAAGTATGATCACTATATGGAATTGGCCTTTTCCACCCTTGATTAATAAGAAAATGTAAAATGTGAGTGCTTATAGCACTCATTTTTTTTATTCAAGAAAATGATGTAAAGGTATTGTGTGACGAATAGTACTGTGCTATAATTAGGTCGTAGGAGGGATGACGATGAACGCTCAGTTCAAACGAGGCATCATTGAATTATGTGTCTTATCCGTGCTAGTTGAAAAGGATAGTTACGGTTATGAAATCATCAGTAAACTATCAGAGCATTTAGATGTAGGTGAAAATACCATTTATCCAATTTTAAGACGTTTGACCAGTGACGATTACTTTAAAACATATCTCGAAGAATCATCCGAGGGAGCACCTCGTAAATACTATCAAATGACAAAAAAAGGATTTATCTATTATTTATCACTGAGAGAAGAGTGGGACGCATTTATTGGTGGCGTCTATCACGTGATTAACCAGGGAGGTAAAAAAAATGAAGACATTCTTAAACGATTTAAAGAACGAATTGATCAAGAATAAAGTTGATATGGAAGAAATTGCTGAAATTATTCATGATCATGAAGAAATGATTGCAACTGCAATGGAAGAAGGATTAACTGAAGAAGAAATACCGGCGAGGTTTGGCGATCCAAAGATATTGGCAAGGGAATTAGCTGAACAGTCTAGAAAACAATCTAAACGGATTGAAAAAGATGGATATACCTTATATAAGAGCTTTACACCTGAAGAACAAACATTAAATGTGTTTATCCAAATGGTTGCTGAAGATGTGGTGATTCAACCTTCTGAAGATGATGACATTCATGTTTATTATCAAGGTAAGGGACATATTGATCGTTATGAAATCTCCTACTCTAAAGACACATTAAAACTTCAAGCACCAAAAACATTAGGACTCTTATTCATGCGTTCTTCATCCGATGACATCGATTTCTTAATTGAAATTCCTAAACGTCTTCAAATTGAAGAAGTCAAACAACATGGTGTAAGTTCAGATGTCAGATATCAAAATCTCGATGCAAACAAACTCATTATCAATACAACAAGTGGTGATCTATCGATTCAAACAGCTCATTTTCAGTATGTGAAAGTCAATACAGTCAGTGGTGATCTTGTATTTGAAGATGTCAAGATTGGTGAATTTGAAGCGTCACAAGTGAGCGGTGATTTAAAGATTGAACGCGCAAAAATTGAAGGAAACATTCATTCAAGCACCGTGAGTGGGGATATCGAAATCAACGATACAGAAGCTAATGAAGCAGAATTTAGCGCTGTTAGCGGTGATGTTAATGGTAAAGAATTCTATCCAAAAACGATCAAATTCAAATCTGTTTCAGGTGATATGAACTTAACAAACAGAGAATCAAGAGAAATCAAAGTGATCAAGAATAGTTCATTATCAGGAAGCATTAATATACATAGTTAAACCATATGAGAAAGCGAACACAAATGTGATCGCTTTTTCATCTTTGTATAAATTGAAGATGTGATCGAGATATAGTGATAAAATAGAGTCAAAGATAAAAAATGGAGATAGTCATGAACACGTATCAGTCGCTCGATATAACAGAATATATCAAGGGTAAACGCGTCGATTATATCGATGACACACATACTTACTATGTTGATGGAGTAAAAGTGCCAAGTGTTACACAAATTGTGGCTGCTGTTTTACCATCACCCTATAATGATGTTGAACCCACTGTTTTACAACAGGCAGCCCATCGTGGTGTTGCACTTCATAAAGAAATCGAACTCTTTGAAAAACATCAATTACCAGGAACCTCCATCGAGTTTAACAACTATATTTTCCTCAAAAAATACCATCGCATACAATCTCTTGACAACGAAAAGCTTGTCATTATTGAGCATGAAGGTAAGATTGTTTGTGCGGGTCGACTGGATATGATTATCAAAAGTGAGTTAATCAAGGGGATTGGCATAGGTGACGTCAAACGTACTTCAAACATTCATTTTGAACATCTCAAACTTCAGTTAAATCTTTATCGATTGGGTTATATGCAGTCATATAACGAGACCATTCAATATCTCAAATGCTTTCACCTTCGTAAATTTGTTTATGAACTTATCGATATCCCTATTGATGAAAGCTTCGCGATTTTAGCCTTGAATAATTACAGTAAAATGGTTTTATAGGGCAATCATTACAGAAAAGCAGTTAATTTATAATTTACTATCTATTGTTTCACGAGATGAAATTATAATGAAATGCTTTTTTTGTTAAGCTGTAGTTAAGTACAAACCATCTTTTTAATTTTAATCACAACGTTTATAATGAAGTTAGAGGTGAGAAGAATGCCGGATATCATTGATAACGTTAAAGTCGGAGAATATATTAAGCAGTTACTCAAAAAGAAAAACATGACGCAAGATGATCTAGCACAACACTTAAATATCTCAAAAGCAGCTGTATCACAAAATTTGAGGGGTAAAAGCACATTTGATATTAACAATCTAATTGCTATTGCAAATCTATTTGAGATAACACTCGATGAGCTTTTAAGTCTTAAAACAGAAGAGTCAAAAGAAACTCGATCTGAATATCAAAAGGTTGTTAGTCAAGGACTTGATGCGATTAAGACAGTTCAGCCACAAGATCTTCATATTGCAGAACCCGATTTATATGGGAAAGTTCTAGTTGACTATATCATTGATCAACGCAAACTCTCCATGCTTATCTATCTAATTGAGCACAATGTAACACTTGTTCATGCGTATTATCATCGAGCAAAGCAGATATATCTTCACATCATCAAATATCTTCTCGAGGAAAAACGCAGCGAGTATCAACAATTCGTTACTCTCTATACAGAAATTGTTGGATCATTCAAGGTAGAAGATGAACAACTTGAGATGATCATATGGGGATATCTAAACCAGGAAAATCATCAAGGGTACATTGAAAGCATCTTAAAAAATAAAACATCATTAAAAACAAGACTATTTGCAATCAAACAAGAGAATGAATGCATCCCATTTACGCGAAAGGATTTACTTTTAGTAATTGCGAAATACAAACTTTTAACAATATTGGATACGCTACTCACAGTTCAAAAAAGAGATGATGATTTTATAGAAATCGTTCAGTTGTTTCTCCAACATGATTTTGAAGAAGGCATTAGATATTTTATTGGTAAATACTATAAGTCACCTATTACCACATTCAAAAAGACCTTACTTGACGTCCAAAAAGGATTTTTGCTAGCTGTTCAATCTAATCACCTTGAACTCGTTATCGATTTTGCTTCTCACGGATTATTTACTGATTTAACAACGATTACTAAAGAAGCAATTAAATGCAAACATGATTCAATTTATTCATACCTTCTTGCAAATTATTCCACTGAAATCATCTACAAGCGAATAGCTGAAACCTGCATTGAGACGAATAACTTGCACTTACTTGAATCGATTTCAAGCAAATTAACAAAAGATGACCTCAATTATCTGATCAGTTGGGTTAAAATTGATCAAATGGAATTGCTGACATATCTTCTAAAAAAAGGTGCTCGTATCGATGAGAAGTACTACAATCTCGATACTTTTAAAAAGATAAATGCCTTGATTGATTCATTATTAGATAAGGGGAGTGTTTCAGAATGACATTTATTAAAGACAATTTTGAAATTATTATGATTATTATGTTTATTGCATCTTTTGTTTTACTTACAATCATATTATCAATGAATAAATATTTTGCCTTGTATTTTTCAAACAAGAGATTTAAAATACATTCTCATTATGAAGTGAACGCATATGACGGTCGTCGCGACTTCACCATTACCATTTTCAACAACAATATAAATGAAGTTAGATTATCTGGATTTGGTTTTGTATATAAGGATCAAAATATTGATTTTTACAAAAACTATTTACTTGATCACGCTTTGCCCTCAGATCATAAACTTGTCATACACTCGAGGGACTATCTCACATCTCGAATTGATGTTAACCAATTAAAATCCATAATTTCTGACATCAATAAAGGTTCACTAGATGTATCATCTATGAAAACTTTCGTCACCGATTCACTAGGTTTATCGGTTACAGCAAAAGCAAAGCAAGTAAAAGATGAAGTCAGAAAGATGTTAAAGATAGATCGGGATAATTTAAGAAAACAGCATAAAGAGCAAATTCGCAAAAAGAGAGCAGATGATGCGCTTTTCCGTAAAAAGAATAAGATGGAAAAGCAAATTAAACTTAGAGATAAAACGGGCAGAATCTTGTTAAAGATAAAGGGCTTATTTTCTAAGAAGCATTAGGTGATCTAATGAGTAAAATCGAAATCGCAACAATGGTTAAAGAAAACCGAATATCAAAAGGTATTGATGAAGAGTCTATCATACAAGCATTAGGCATTGATCAAAGAATGTTTAGTCAATATGAAAATGCCGAAGCGATGATACCGGATAGTTTATTGAAGAAATGGGCTGATATCCTATCGATACCCTATGAGGATTTGAATCTTGAAGAAGATGTTGATTTTGATCCGCCCAAGTTTATTACTGGACTTATAATGTATCCACCACACGCACGAAAAATCACTTTTAAGGATATATTTGGTGGATTCAAAGCGAGCATTAAAGAAAAAGGAAAACAGAAGAGTCTAGAAATACTAGAAAACCATCTTTTTCATCCAGATAGGTTGCAAAATCAAACACCTAAATTATATATTTTCACATTTGTTACGCTATTTATCGTATTCTGGGCAGCATCATTAATTGGTGACATTGTTTTAACAAACTTATCATTGAGTATGATTGTTCCACTGTCGCTATTGGTTCTTATGCTTGAATTACATTATCCGAAAAATGTTAAGGGTATTTCTTTACTTTCGCATTATGCACTCGGAGGTATATTCTCGATTTTCACGGTGTTCTTAGTGAGAAGTTATACGGGGTATGTTGATGTTCCCTTTTTAGGTGATTTACTGACTGCTTTTGTAGAAGAACTGTCAAAAATATTCATCGTGTTGATTATACTAAGTAGAATGCGTGTTAAACACGTGATGACGGGAATATTAATTGGTTTTGCAGTAGGTGCTGGGTTTAATGCATTCGAAAATTCTCAATATGGTGTTGTTACATTTTTCGAAGAATTTGATTTAAATGCCATGTACGATACATTATTTATCAGAAGTATCTATGACTTATTTGGTATTGGTCATCACTTCTGGACAGCAATTTTAGGTGGGACTCTTGTTATGGTTAGCTCGACAACATCCATTCGAGTTAAAGCATTATTTCATCCCCTATTTCTACAGACTTTTGTACTTGTAATGCTCATCCACGCATGTTTTAATTTTTCGAGTTATGTATCGATATGGTTGACTATCGTAATTGTGGTTATAAGTTTGGTCATCTTTATTAGATTCTATTCGATTGCATATCGGAGATATTACTTGAATGATACACTCCCTAAAGAATAAAACCAACAGAAGAGCGATTTGCTCTTTTTTGTTGGAATGAAATAGAAAAAATAGAAACATTGGATTATAATAAAACTATAATGTCGATACTGCAACTCTGATTGGCACCGAATAAAAGAAAGAAGGCGTGTCAGATGAAAAAAATCGTTCTGATCATCTTTTTGATGATTGTTTTGGCGTTGGTGGGGTGTTCAAAAGATCAAAAAGTAGAAGTCACCTTTGATACCAATGGCGGTTCAGCCATTGAAACGATCACATCACTCACCGACTTGTTAGCAGGTATTCCATCAACATCACGTGCGGGTTATACATTTGATGGATGGTATACCGATGAAGACTTAACAGAATCCTTTGATCCATTAGATGAAAGGGATTCATGGGAATTAACAATCTATGCGAAGTGGATTGCTAATGCCAAAGCCTATTCAGTTGAGCATTATCTAGAGGAACTGAATGGCTCATTTACTTTAATCGATACCGATAACCTCGAAGGTGTTACTGATCAGGTTGTCACCTTGACAGCAAACACCTATGAAGGATTTACGTACCAAGCATCACATGCATTAGGGGTAGCAACGATGACACTACCTGCGACAGGTGATGCAATATTAAAAGCGTATTATACGAGAAACACCTATATCGTTAACTTAAATGAAGCGGGGGGAACCAATGTCACGAATCCGCTGTTTAAGTACGGACAAACCATCGTCTTACCAGAAACAACACGTTTTGGATTCACATTCTTGGGATGGGGAACATATCCAACGACCATGCCTGCTGGGGATTTAAATTTAACGGCATTATGGGAAGAACTTGATCAATTTGTTGTTACCTTTGATTCTAAAGGTGGATCTACTGTTGATGCACAAACGATCTATGATGGATATCTCGCTACAGAACCAACAAATCCAACACGCATAGGATATACATTCAATGGTTGGGTTATCTCAGGAGGTTCTTCAACCTATCTCTTTACAACACCTGTGACTGAAAATATGACCTTGGAAGCACGATGGACACCCATTCTTGTCAACTACGCAACGCGAATTTATACAGAAGCACTCGATGGTTCATATGTATTATCCAATACCGTCATCAACCAAGCATTAACAGAAAGTACTGCAACAGCTGCAATGCCTGATGTTTTAGGATTTACAGAACATACAACTCATCAAGATCGTATCATTGAAGGTACGGTTTTAGGTGATGGTTCATTGATACTCTCTCGTTATTATTCTCGAAACACGTACACGATTACATTTGAAGCAAACGCCAATCTTTCAATTCAATCGATTGTTGCGAAATATCAAGCCAATATCGTCGCACCGTCAAATCCAATTCGTAGTGGCTATGAATTTATGGGATGGTATCAAGATTCCGCATTAACAACACCTTATGTATTTACAACGATGCCAGCGGGTGGAACAACCGTTTATGCCAAGTGGCAAGGTCTACCAACGACACTCAATTTCAATAGTAATGGTGGAACAACAGTCACTTCAATCACTGCACCATTAGGCGATACCATCATCGAACCTGCATCACCAACCAAAGAAGGGTTTAGTTTTGCTGGATGGTATGAAGATGTTGAACTCACTCAATCCTTTACAACATGGATTATGCCTGCGGGTGGTATGACACTTTATGCGAAGTGGAATGCTAATCTCTATACCATTACGTTTGAAGAAAATGGAGGTTCAACGGTCGCTGATATCATACAAGGATATCAAACTGCAGTAAGTGCTCCTCTATCCCCAACAAAGCCAGATTATCTATTTGCTGGATGGTATCGTGATCTTGAACTTCAACAACCCTATACCTTTACAACGATGCCTTTAAACGGACTTACACTGTATGCAAAATGGATCACTGAAGAAGAAGGTATGAATTTAGGATATATCGCTACATTAGATCCATATACAGAAGTCCATGTTCAAGGTACGGTCTTCATGATGTCAATCGATCCCTATGTTGGATTCTATATCACAGATGGACACGCCAATATCTATGTCATGTATGACCAAGATCTTGTTGTTTTGGGATCATCCTATGAAATGGATGCTATCCTGATTCATCAAGATGGACTACCAAAACTTGCCTATGTCCAAAATGTTGAGCTGATTGTTCAAACCTATGATGTCATCACACCAACACCGATGACAATGAACCAGATGATCGCATTATCAAGCGAACAACCTTATGCACAATCGATTGAACTTACAGGTATTTTGAAACAAGGTAACCTGGATAGCATACGCGATTTATTGACAGGTGAAGAAGTTTATTTAAGTAAGCAATTTATGCCAACATCCTATGCAGATGGTTATGATGATCATGTCACGATTAAGGGTGTTATTCATCGCTATCAGGGTTCTTGGATTCTTGGCGTTTATGAGATATCGATTACACCTCTAACATCGCTTGATCGCGCAGAAATGGTGAGAGATTACGTAGATGCTTCCTATCCGACAAGCTTTGAAGGTATGGATCCTTTCCCATTCATCACCGATGATCCATGGGGATTCTCATCCATCAGTATGGCATTCGATAGTCTTGATGAACCCTATTATGATCTTGTCAATCAACGGTTTGTTGCGGTCACAGAAGTTATCGTGATGAACGTCAATGTTGATATTGATATTGATGGAATTATATACGATCATGCGCTATTATTTGACTTACAACCACGACTCTATCAAACCATTGATGATGTCATTGATGGTAGCGATTCAATGATATATAACCTTCATGGTACGATTGTGATGGCACATCCAGAATGGGGTATTTATGTCATTCAAGATAGCACAGGAGATCTTTATTTGCGAGGATCACTTGATCTAAACTATGGCGATGAAGTTGCAGTTACTATCACGCGTGTTTCACAATCCCATATGATTTTTGGTGAAGTTGCTGATGATGGCTATTATCTTTTGAGTGAAAATAATGTTCTCAATAATGATGCCGAAGTGAAAACACTACACGATTTATCGACACAAGATCCTCATGATGCATCTCTTTATGGACAATTCGTAGAGCTTAGAGGATTCTTGGAATCAGAAATGAGTTTCTATGAACACGGTAACTTTGTTCTTGAAAATGAAACGTTCTCTATTCCGATTCAAACCATCAGTTATCAAGCTTATGAAACATTGTTTGAATATATGGATCTTGAGGTTAATCTACGGGGTTATCTCGCACTCAATGAAATGGGTGAACTGATCTTCTTATTTGCTGGACAACGACTTGAAGTCCAAATCCCAGAGTATACCGATACCGAACGTGTTGAAATGATCTTAACCCTGTTCTCACGTGAATATGCTGATCATACGTTTGTATCCTATGAAAACTTGATGTTGTTACCTTATCATCCTGTTTTAGGTGGACATATCGAATGGACATTCTTACAAGGTGAAGAGTATTACAACCAAGATTATCAGTGGTTTAATTTTGTTACAGAACCCAAGACAATCCAGTTAGAAATGACGATTACCCATCACGAAGCAACACGCACCTATGTATATCAAACAACGTTGAATGCTCCAGACATTTTAACCATCGCAGAATTTAAGTCACTCGGTGCTTATGAATATGGATATGTTGAAGGTATCGTTGTTTATCGTAATCCAAGCCGATTATATTTACAAGACGAAACGGGTTTACTTCTTGTAGAAAATTATAATATCGATGCTTATGCGGGTGACCATGTTGTTTTATATGGTCAGTGCTATCAAGATTATAATCATCCTGCAAATATATCACTTTACTTGTATAAAGAATACGGCGAAGTTGGTATTCCTATTGTCGCTGGTATCATCAGTCGTGATCAAACATATTCCATTGCAAAACATGAAATGACCATCGATGCAATCACCATGATGGATCCTGATGAAATCTCATCCTATAATCAAATGATTACAACCAGTGGTTATCTAACATGGGATGGTTGGTATTTCAATCTACAAATTCCTGGACACGACATCGAATTTGAAGCCATCGATGAATACACGATGTATAAACTTTCCATGTGGGAAGATCAATTTGTCACGATTGACCTCATGGTTGAATATTATAATTACAGTGGAACGTGGGAGTTCTATTATCTCGGCATTCAAGGCGACGTTTCATCGAAATCATATGCATTAACTGAACAACAAGAGATGGTTAAAAACTGGATTGATGATCTATGGTCGACACCTCTTCAATCATCCACATCGCGTGCATTACCCTCTACATATATGCCCCTTGTAGCAAGCATGACGTATAGTGTACCGTCTGAGTATCAAGATGATTTTGATGTGAACTTTGGATATGCTTATCCAACAGCAGTAGCACTAAGTATTCCTTTATCGGTAACAATCTCGATTGGTGAAGATGACTTAACCTATGTCATCAATCTTGATATATTGCCCACTGTTTCAGAAGAGGGTGTATTAACAATAGCTGAAAGTAAGTCACATATTGGTGAAATTGTAACCGTTGAAGCCACCATTTTGACAACTTTCCCATACGATGATTATTCGAGTGGTATGCTTCTTGCTGATGAAACCGGATATCTCATCGTGAAATTCTTGACCTACCAATATTTCTATGGTGGTGGAGAAATCGGATATCTTGCAACTGCAACCGGAACGATGACCTATCAAGAAGGTCGCTACGTCTTTGAAGTCTTTAAATGGGATTATGAATATGGTACAACACCTGTCGTTGTGAAGCATGATATCCCCATTGAAACACTCGCGACAGAAGATCACAGCATGGATCAACATCTCGGTGAATATGTCGAAGTGATGGGAACAATAGAACGTGTTTATTATGGACGATATGATCTCGTATCAGGAGAAAGCAGAGTCCGTCTTCAAACAGTCTATTATGGTCAACAAGAACTTGAAAAATATGTAGGATTTGATGTGAAGATTCGTGGTTTCATCCTTGGTCAATCAACCTATGATGAACAACAGGTTGCACTTGTACTCGGTTACACGAACTATGGTCATGGAATGATTGTTGAACTGAACGAAACCGATGATCAAGTGATTGGTGAAAAGATCTTAGCTTACGTCTTGTATAACCGTTGGGATGAACCATACTATCCGAATGAACGCATTCCATTAACACTTTATCATCCATTATTCGGTGATGTAACGATTGATTATACACCGCTTAACCATCAAGAATTACTCGAAGATTATGAGTATGAATATCTGATTTTACATACACCAACCGATGTCACCATTGATATTGAAGTTCAAGTATCTTATGGTACAGGACTTGCTGAAGGCATCTTTACCGTTGAAGTGATGGGATATACAGCGAATACCTTAGATGACTTATTTGATGTCAATGTGCCATTCGATGACATCTATCTTGAAGCGATTGTTATGATCTCTTCGTTTGATTATGCATACTTCTGGATTGATGGAGAAGTCTATTATTACGCAGGCAATCTGGGTATATATTCTGATCCTGGTCAACAGGTCTTACTCATCGGTAAAAAAGCAATCATTGATGGTACGATTAACTATACGTATAATGTTGAAGCGGTTGATAAACCAGGATATGAAGAAATGAGTGACATCGTTTCACGGCCATTTGAACTTGATGATCTCTATGCAATTGATCTTGCAGTTGATGATATCAGACGTGATGTGATTAACATTTATGGCCGATTAGGATATGATCCATATCTCAATTATTTCTATGTTGATGATCAGGGATTAAGAGTCTATATTCGTCATCAATTAAGAGAATATGAACCAACAAGTTATTTCATCCAACGTGATGGTGGTGGATCTAAAGACCAACTTTTGATGTATCTTGATGATTACGTCTATATTAATGTTTTATATCCACATGAATGGGTTCTTGCTGATTATTTACTCGTTGATTTCTTAGGTGGATACGATGATGTTTGGGTTCCAGAACATAACGATTTAGAAAAGGTCACCATTACAGCAGAAAAGATCATGGCACGATATGATGATATGATCGTTCGTTCAGGTGAACATATCGAATTAATGACCTATGATATGATCCAAGAAACAGAGATTTCATACAGCTTAGTTGATGAAGATATTCATGGACTTCATGTGAGTTCGTGGGAAGCGTATGCAGAAATTGTATCATCGTTGACTGAAATCCAAATTCAAGCAACCATCCTATATTACAACGACGACACCTCTGTTGAAACATCGACAACCATCACGTTCTCAATCTTTATTGAACCGATTGAAGAGGTGAGTGTTCGTGAAGTTCTCTTTGGAAATATTGGCCAGTACTACATCACTGAAGGTGTGGTGCAATATATATTCCCTGAATATTTCATGATCATAAAAGATGAAACAGGATTAATCTATGTTGAACTTCCTGGTTTCCAATACATCAATGTTGCACCAGAAGTTGGGGATATGGTGAAAGTGCTTGCGATGAGAGCGCATTTTGAATACGAAGATTATGTCCCCGTCATGTCACAAACCCTTGATATCATCATCGTATCAAGCGATCATACCATAACACGCACACCGGTTGTGATGACCATTGATGATATTCTAGCGCTTGATTATTTAGATCCGGATACATTCAATCAATTCATTTCGTTTACAGGTCAAGTGATTTTCAGTGGTAATATATGGTATCCATCCTATGATCTTCGTGAAATCGGATATGCAAACGAAGATTATGATTTACAAATCTGGGGCGATACATATGAACCATTCAATAATACGATGAATCCACTCGTTGGAACCATCATCAGAGTTGAAGGTTATTTGATTGGTTTTGAATACATCTATCAAGCATTTGATTGGCATCTCAAAGTCACCTCATGGTCAACCATTCCAAGCGAATAAAAAAACTTAAGCGGGTCACACCATGTGGCCCGTTTTTGTGTTATCTTAAAAGTGAGGTGTTACGATGTTAGATCGATGGTTTGAAGAAGTTAACATTCATGAAGCTTTTTTTCGGGAGATTGCAGATTTCCTAGTTTATTTACGTTATACACCAAAGACATCGCCGACCAATGATTTGATCATTACATTTCAAAAGAAGGGCAAGAAGATCGCAAAATTTGCTTACAGTAAAAAATATGGACCATCATTTCATATGAAGTTTTATGCAACGAAATCATACCCCAAATTCTTTCATGACAAGATAAGAGAAACGATCGAAGAGCTTGATTTTCGCTACACTGGGATGATTAAAGGTGCGATTGAAAATGTGGGTTATCGCTATCAATATCCTGATGGAAGAAATTATTTTTACTTTCATCGTGAGATGATTGAGCTTGGTTTACCACCGATAGAGTTGATTGATGAGATTAAAGAATTGTTAAAAACACAGGATGCTTATTGGACATTAGGTGGGGAATAAGAGGGGTTTACCCCCCTTTTTTTATTTTCAGTTCTCATCTTTTTTGTTTAGTGCTACAATAAAAGAAGTGAACACTAAATGTATGGGGTAGACTATGAGAACAATTATTGAACGTTTTTTGTATGAAGGAACATATGTTTCACATGAAAAATTTGGATTTGGACACATCAATGAAACCTATTTAGTTACGTGCGAAAAGCCGTTTCGCCAATACATTTTACAATGGATTAACCCAGCAGTCTTTAAGAAAATTCCAGAGTTGATGAGAAATATCGAACTGGTTACTGAACATATCAAAAGCCAATATGAAAAAGAGGGCATCGACTGGAAAGATAAAGTTTTAACGTATGTTCCCACTTTAGAAGGTGAATCATTCATTAAAGAAGAACGAGGATATTATCGTCTTTATCACTTTGTTAAAAATTCTGTTTCATATGAACAAGTTCCAGATGCCAGATATCTTGAACTTGCAGGAGAAGCTTTTGGTGAATTTCAACACCGACTTCATTCCTTTGATGCGAATCTTTTATATGAAACCATTAATGATTTTCATCATACACCTAAGCGCTATCTTCATTTCATTGAATCGCTTAAACAAGCGATTCCTGAGCGCATTGAAGAAGCCAAACCATGGATTCATTTTATTCATGAACGTGCATCCTTCATGCATCTTGTTGTCAAAGGTATTGAGAATAAAACCATCCCACTACGTGTCACACATAATGACACAAAGATCAATAATATTCTTTTTGATAAAGATGAGCCCAAGGTCAAGTGTTTGGTTGATTTAGATACTGTGATGCCAGGTAGTTTGCTCTATGATTTTGGTGATGCGATACGATTTGGATGTAGCACTGCGAAAGAGGATGAAACCGATCTTTCTTTGATTGATGTCAATCTTGATTATTATGATGCTTTCACGCGTGGGTTTATCAAACCTTTGAAAAAGACCATGACTGAAACTGAATTTGAGCATTTAAGTGATAGTGCCATTTTGATTACTTTAGAACTTGGTATGCGCTTTTTGATGGACTATCTTCTCGGTGATCATTATTTTAAGATTCATCGTCCCAAACATAATCTTGAACGTGCGATGAGTCAATTAACACTTGTGAAACGCTTCGAAGAACACAAACCTGAGATGGATGCGATTGTCAGAAAGTACCGGTGAGCATATGGAACTTTGGGATTTATACGATCATAATAGACAGTTAACAGGAAAGACGTTAGAGCGAGGAAAAAAAGTTCCTCAAGGTTATTATCACTTAGTCGTTCATGTGTGCATTTTTAACTCAAAAGGTGAGATGCTCATTCAACAAAGACAACCCTTTAAAAAGGGATGGTCCAATATGTGGGATATCACAGTAGGAGGAAGTTCTCAAGCAGGGGATACATCGAGAAAAGCTGCTGAGCGTGAAGTCTTAGAAGAACTCGGTTTATCCATTGATCTTGGTAACGAACGCCCTGTGCTCACTATTCCTTTTTCCTTTGGTTATGATGATATGTATTTGATTGAAAGAGATCTTGATCTTTCTACATTAAAACTACAATATGAAGAAGTTCAACAGGTGAAGTGGGCTTCACTTCAAGAGATTCTATCCATGATTGATCAAGGAACGTTTATACCTTATCACAAGAGTCTCATCACATTACTTTTCGATTTACGCATCACGCGTGATGCTCATAGCAATCTTGCAAAACAAGAACAGTTAAAATAAGTGGATAACGCATCCACTTTTTTGTTGATTGATATGAAATAAAGAGTGAACATACGTCCTCAATTGGCGTATAATATAAGCAAATGGCACCAAGATGGCATCACGATGACACGCTCTTGAATTGAGGTGTTGGTGAACACATGCATGCATCAAGACGTCGCTTAAAGAAAAGTCAATACGAAATCGTTAAGACATGGTTGTCTTCTTTTATTGTTACAGCAGCAGTGATTGTTGCTGTCACACTTTTTGTACCAAAAAGCCCTGAAGCGAAAATTATTAAAGCTGAAGGATTGATCGATATCATTACTTATCAAGTGTCGGTCACAGATCATGATCAAGCACTTCAACTTGACTCACTCATGGTCGTCTTAGAAAGTCAGCTCGATCGAAAAGAAGTATCGATTGATCTTGGTGAATCGAGTGGTTATTTTGAAGGATTAAGGTCAAATACGGATTACCGGTTAAGTATCTATGGCAATAAAGGATTTGGTCAAGAACGATTAGATACGCGAGTCATTCGAACAAAAGACTCACCGGGAGGATCGATTTTAGGGTATCGACCTGTTGGTGATCAGATGGAACCTTCATATGAGATTGATGTCCTTATTCGAGATCCAGAATCCATTTATCAATCGGTCACGCTCTACTATGGTTATACCTATGAAGACCAACCTTTCTATCAGTCCGTCCTTATTACCAGTGACCGAGAGACCGTTGAGATCTTTCATCTCTTTAGTAGAACACATCTCTACTTAGAAGCAATGACTTTAGAAGGACCTATCATTCTTGATGAGATGTGGGTAACACCGCCCTTTAACTTATACAGTTCTGTTTATCTTGATCGCGTTGACCAAAATCAAATTGATTTAACGCTTTATCATAGCAGTGAGGATTCAGTTCGTGTGAAGTATGCGATTGATGTTTATGAAGGTAGTCAAAAGCGTTATTCACAAACCATTCATTCTGATGACCTCGAAGGTTATGAACACGATATTTTCTTAACAGACTTGAAGGCTCAAACAACCTATCATATTCTTGTTGTTGCGACCTATATCAATCCAAGCACATTGAGGGAAGAGAGTGTTACACTTCTTGAAGAAGAGGTTGTAACATTAAGTGACTATCAAGTCACCTATGAGATCAATGAACGACTGATGTATTTCGAGGTAAGTATTACCGTTGTTGATCCCTCTCATCATTTCCAAATTTCCTATGTTGAGATTTATGATGTATCAGGAGAACAACCCATATGGATGGGTTCAGAAACTTTCAGTTTTACTCCGGGTATCAACAGTAAATCCGTTCAATTCACCATTCTTATTCCTGATGTGATGAGCTATCGCATCGTCATCGGGATACGTAATGAACAACACTATATCATCCGTCATGTCATTCATGATGAAATCTATCACAAGGAGTGAAATCTATGAACTTTAGAGACCGCAGTAAACAAGAAAAAGTGAGAGTTATCGTCATCTCATGTGTCATCGTTATTCTAATCTTATTAGGAAGTTTAGCGGATGCTCTTTTCCCGGGGACGACGTTTTCAGCCATCATCAGCAATTCCATTGGTAAGTTTTTTAACATTGTTCGATTTCTTCAAAATCATTATGTGACTATACTAGAAAGTATCACCATTTTGGTGTTCGTGTGGATTTTAAACCAACTCTTTCTTTTCTTGGTTAATCTGCTCACGCGAAAAGGCCACCGCGGTGAAACCGTTGGAAAACTCATGTCCTCGGTGATACGATATACAAGTTTCATTATTGCAGCATTCTTGATTTTATCTGCATGGGGTGTTGATACACCAACCCTCCTTGCTGGTGCTGGAATCATTGGTCTTGCATTATCTTTTGGAGCACAAAGTTTAATTGAAGATATCTTAGCAGGATTATTCATCATCTTTGAACGCCAATTCGTTGTAGGTGATATCGTTGAAATCAATAGCAGAAGAGGTATTGTCCGTGAGATTGGTATAAGAACGACGAAGATTGAAGATTTAAATGGAGACGTCCTCATCATTAATAACTCAGACATTCGCGGTATTATCAATACATCGGTGGAATTATCGGTTGCTATCTCCGATATTTCTGTTGAATATGAGGCTGATTTAGCCAAGGTTGAAGATACCATTAAAAAGCATTTACCAAACATCAAAAAACAAATTCCGGAAATCGTAGAAGGCCCATTTTATGTAGGTGTCGATCAACTTGCTGATTCATCGGTTGTCATGAGAGTGACAGCAAAGTGTGAAGAAATCAATCGAAACAAAGTTAGACGTGCACTCAACCGGGAACTCAAACTGATCTTTGATCAAGAAAAGATTAACATTCCATTCCCACAAGTTGTTGTTCATGAAGCGAAAGATAACAAGAAAGAATAAGGATAAGGAGTGAAGATATGTCAAAGTCATTCAGACAATGGCTAAGTATAAAACGTGATCAAAATGCTCGCGGTATTTTGCTCATCATGATCGTCATGTTTAACATCTTGTTATGGTTTATCTCATCTTTACTCGCCTATGTAATTGCTCCTGGTCAGTATGGCAGTATCGTGAAAGCATTATGGGAATCGGGTATTACATGGATGCTTGAACCAGGCTTTTACGATCCAACCGTTCCTTATGCGATACGAATCATGTCTATTATCGTCATTTTGATATCCATGATTACGTTCACGGGTGGCATCATCGGTTATGTGGGAAATCTCTTTTCATCGATTATTGAAACAGCAAAAGAAGGTAAAAATAAACTCTATCTTGCTGATCATATCGTGATGTTAAACTGGAATTATAAAGGTCTTGAACTGATTGCTGATTATCGTTATGATGATGAAACAACAACGGTTGTCATCTTATCTCAACATCCAAAAGAGATGATTGAAGATGCCATTTCAAGAAAGCTTTTTGGTCGTCAAAAACAGAAAAAACTCAACATCATTGTGAGACAAGGTGAGGTCTTTGCAAAAAGTGATTTGATGGGCGTGTGTATCGAACAAGCGAAAGCCATCATTATTTTAGCAGATGAAAATAAAGAACAAAGCACATCGCATACCGATATGCTTGCCATGAAAACGTTGATGCTCGTTTCGAATTTAAACATAAGCGAAAATCAAACGATTTTAGTAGAAGTTAAAGAAAGAAAATCTGTTGGTTTAATCAACGATTATATTGCTAAAAATGCCAAACGAAGTGACCAGATATTACCGCTTCTACCCGATGAACTTATGGGACGTTTGATCGCTCAAACATTACTGATGCCGGAACTCAATCAAGTTTATCATGAACTCTTATCTTTTGAAGGTGCAGAGTTCTATACAGTGCCTTTCACAGATCCAAAGACATTCATGGAAACGCACAATAAAGCCATTCCCATCTATACACATCATGATTTACTTTATGTATTATCATCATCCAAATCAGACATTGATAGCTTACGTGCTACACCTTTATCATCGTACATAAAATTAGAAATTAGAGATCAATCTAGATATCATGATAAGCATATTGTCATTTTTGGAAAGAACCATAAACTTCCCTATATCTTAGATTCCATTTCGCTTTATGAAAAAGAAAATAACACGAAAATTCATGTGACAATGATCGAATCGAATGATGCTCAAGTTATTCAAGAAACAACAGATAGATTAGAAAAAATTGATCATATTCTAATCTTATCTGCGGATGATCTATCACCCGATGAATATGACTCTGATGTGCTTGTGACTCTTTTGATGACACAAGAGCTTGCTAAAAAGCATCATGCAGAGATCATTATCGAGCTGCTTGATCCAAGACATTTTGATATTGCTCAAAGTTACAATGTTCAAAACACGATCATATCTAATGAATACATCAGTCGGTTGATGACTCAGCTTTCAAAGAATCGACACCTCTATGATCTTTTCATTGATTTGTTGACCTATGATGCAGAAGATACGAACACACAAACCTATGAAGTCTATGCATATCAAGCAAAACACGTCATTCGGTCATCACTTCCATTATCGTTTGCGAATGCCGCTGAAGCCATTTACTCCTTTTATCGAAGTGGTGATGAGGATTATCTACTCATAGGTCTCATTCGTGATCAACACCTTCAAATCTTTAAAGGCAACCTCGATGAACCCAAACGTATCATCATTGAACCCGATGATTATCTGATTATGATTTGTAAATAAATCATGTTTTAATAAACCATAAGTTGACACTTGTGGTTTTTCTTTTCGTTGCGAGTTTTGATATTTACACTTATTGAAAGTTATTTACGCCCATGAACTATTAAAATAATAGTGTAAGGTATACGTTACCCGTCACAGAAGGAGTGGATGGCATTGAAAAAAATAGCATATGTTATATTACTGATTACCCTTTTTGTCTTTGCATCTTGCCAACAAGAAGAACCTACCATCATCACGTGTGCTGATGATGAAATCTTAGTTGATGGTGTATGTGAAAAGATTGATGTGAAAACTGATTTTGAAAAGACGTTTGATGCGATGGAAAGTTTAGATAACTATACATTAACAGTCACCATTCAACAGTTTGCAACTGTTTATGAAATTGAGATGAAAGTCGATGATGATAAGTCATCCTTTATGATGGATGACCAAACGCATTTCTATCAAAAAAATGGTACACAAGTTGATCACTATTTTCCAGTTGGTGAGGGATACAGAAAAAAAACAGTCAATCAAAACTCACAAGGCCAATCCTTCCACTTTTTTAACGACCTTGAAGCTTCCTGGTTCCAAGAAGTCAGTGGAAAGTATTTCTTAAATGCAGACTACAATGATGATGTTGCGCTCTTTTTCCAATCTGAGTTTCCTGGAAGCACAGTCTCGAATCTTGAACTCGTCGTAGGTGATACGCACTTTAGCCAGATCATTTTTAATGTGACAGTTGGAGAAGTCATGTATCAATTCACCATGACAATCACAGCGATCGGTCAAACCGACGTTGCGCTACCAACGGTTTAGGAGGTACACCATGAAAAAAATAACATCCTTTATTTTATTACTCATCATCAGTATCATGTGGGTTGGACAGTCTGTCCAAGCAAGCATGCGACTCACGATTACGACACGTGAAACACGATTTGTTGAAGGTGTTCGTCACACAGAAATTGTGGGACAACTTGAATATGAGGGAGTCACTTCAAATCAAGTGATCAATTATATTGGTGCAAACGTTAGCCTATATGATGATTTAAACATTGTCGTTGGTGACAATTATAAACCTCATGATTCATGGGGAAGGGGAACCATCCTTGCACATATGGATGATATTCACGAACGCTATCCCAATTATCAAGTGATTGGTGGTGTCAATGGTGACTTCTATAACACATCCATCACAAATTTAAACGGACAACCTCAAGGTGGATATATACGTAATTTTGAAGTGATTGCATCTGGCGTCGTATCAACACGTCCTCTTGCGGGATTTAAAGATGATGGAACAACAGTCTTTGGTGTTCCTTGTTATTCCGGTTATCAACTCTTAGTTTATGACGAAGATGGTGCATTAAAAAAGGAAGTTTCAATTGAACGCATCAATAATCTTCCAACTGCAAACGATAAAGTGACGGTCTACTTTGATAACTATGATCTACCCATTTCCTCTGCACATAACAAAGTTATTATCGATGCGAAAGAAACAAAAATGGATGGTGTGCGTTATTTCGGTAGCGGTGCTTTCGATTCCATGACTGAAGTCGATGTCACCGTGGCTGATCATACATTTGTGATCGTGGGTACAGATTTTAATGAAGATGGTTTAATTACCGATGTAGATTATGTTGTTGTTCAACGCAAAATTGGTTGTGGCTTTGAAGATGTCCGTTTTGCTGTGGGTGTCTATGATGAAATCGTGACCGATGGTGTTCCCGTTACTTATCTTGAAAAGGGACTCGATCCTGCGTTTAAACATCCGAGAACTGCAATCGGTTTAAAAGCTGATGGCACAGTCTTCTTCGTTGTTGTTGATGGACGAAATAAGCCCCTTGGTATGGATGGAGTCAATCTTTATGAACTCGCACAAATCATGGTTTATTTTGAAGCCGTAAAAGCGTATAATTTAGATGGTGGTGGTTCTTCCACCATGGCCCTCCTCAATGAGGAGGAAGGTTACGATATTTTAAATACACCATCAGATGGAACGGTACGTGCAGTCACGAATGGTGTCTTTATCGTGAAGGGTGAACACATCCCAAGACCAGCCCCTGTAGGATTTCCTGATCCACGCATTAAGCTTGATCGTCCCATGAATCTTTATGTGGATAGTCAAGGTGATTTAAGATTTGATCCTGTGCTTCATAGCTTATCTTATATGGTGAGCGTCAATGGAACATTATTGGCATCAGATGATGAATCGTTCACACTTTCGCTTGAACCAGGTGAATATGTCATAAAAGTTCGAGCACTAGCAGATCAACTCAACTATAAGCATTCAGATTTCTCAGAAGAGTTTGTCCTCATCATTCATCCGAATGAGATCAATCGCTTTATGGAATTACTCAAATCATTTTTACAAGAAGAAATCAAAGATTAATCTTTTGATGAATAAAAGGAGTACATGACATGAAAACATTTCAATTTAACCAACGCTCCACAAGACCTCTACCTTTAGATCCACAATTTTCACCCATTGTTTTGGGGAATATCGCCTATCAAGAAGCGGTGAAAAAATCGAATAAACCCACAAAAATAGGGATTGCTTTAGAACGTAATCAAGGCCAAATTTCAATCTTCTCTACCTTGATTTTTGGTGAAGAAGATCAACAACACGAAGCGAACTATCGTTATGTTGAACGATTGATCAAAACCTTGCTTTGGACAAAAGGTGGCTTTAGAGTCTATCTTTCATGTCCCAGAGATTTAGGCATGTACATCAAAAGCGTGTATCATCAAGAAGGTCTACGTGCATTCGATGTTGATTTTATGACACGTATTTATGGACACCCCTTTGAGATTGTGCTCACTGATTTTCATCATCTACCCGATGCATATGAGATTACAAAACCCATTGGACGTCATTTAGATGGTTGTCGTATTGGATTTGATGCAGGCGGTTCAGATCGCAAGGTCTCTGCTGTCATCGATGGCAAAACAGTATTTTCCGAAGAAGTTATTTGGTATCCTAAGTTGATGGATAACCCCGAGTATCACCGAAAAGGGATAAAGGACTCATTAGATCGAGCAGCATCCCATCTCCCTCGTGTTGATGGTATTGGCATATCAGCAGCGGGTGTTTATGTTGATAATGAGGTTAAAGTTGCATCGCTATTCATCAAAGTTCCGGATGATTTATTTGAACAAAAAGTCAAACGATTATTCATCGATTTAGCACATGAAATGGGAGATGTTCCCCTTGAAGTTGCTAACGACGGTGATGTTACTGCACTTGCGGGTGCGATGAGTAAGAACGTTGGACGTGTGATGGGTATTGCCATGGGAACTTCAGAAGCAGCTGGTTATGTTGATCAAGATGGACATATTACGGGTTGGTTAAATGAACTTGCTTTTGTTCCTATAGATTATCATCACGAGGCGATGATTGACGAATGGAGTGGTGATCGCGGTTGTGGTGTAAAGTATTTCTCACAAGATGCCATCATTAAACTCGCAGAAGCAGGAGGACATGTTTTTGATTCATCTTTATCACCTGCTGAGAAGTTAAAAGAAGTCCAACAGATGATGGAAAATAATGATCCGCTTGCTAAAGAAATCTATGAAACCATGGGTGTCTATCTCGGTTATGGTGTAGCTTATTATGCGTCATTTTACGACATTGAGCATGTTCTCGTGCTTGGTCGTGTTCTCTCAGGAAAAGGTGGAGAACTGATGATTGAACGTGCTAATCAATTAATCAATCATGAATTCCCCGAACTGTCAAAGCATCTATCCATCGAATTACCCGATGAAAAGAGCCGCCGCGTCGGTCAGTCAATTGCTGCGGCGAGCCTTCCCGATATCAAGAAAAGAGGTTAAGTTATGAAATTAAACAAACCCCAAGCAGAATGGTTTATTCCTGATCAAAAACCTGTTGAAGAAGCCGTTAAACGAACAACACACATGTCGATTGCTGCCCATCAAGATGATATTGAAATCATGGCATATGATGGCATCGTTCAATGTTTCGGCCGTGATGATAAGTGGTTTTTTGGTGTGGTTGCAACCGACGGTTCAGGTTCAGCAAGAGATAGCATCTATAAGAACTATACGGATGCTGAAATGATTAAAATACGTAAACTTGAACAGAAAAAGGCCGCATTCATCGGTGAATTTGGTGCACTCGCTCTTCTTGATTATCCAAGCAAAGAGATGAAGGATCCAGCGAACACGCAAATCATTGATGAGTTTGCTAAACTTTTATTGCTTGCAAAACCAGAGATCTTATACACACATAACTTAGCCGATAAGCATGATACCCATATCGGTGTGACAACCAAAGTCATCAAAGCCATCCGCACACTTGATAAGAAAGATCGTCCTAAGAAAGTCTATGGATGTGAAGTTTGGCGTGATTTAGACTGGATGGTTGACAGCGAAAAAGTTGAATTTGATGTCTCAGCACATCCTAATATAGCAGCTGCACTCGTTGAAGTGTTTGATTCACAAATTGTTGGTGGTAAACGCTATGACCTAGCAACTGCAGGACGTCGTTTGTCCAATGCAACCTATGCAACGTCACATAAAGTTGATCGTTCACAAGCCATGAGTTATGCGATGGATTTAACGCCACTCATTGAACACGATGAGCTTGATATCACCACATACATCACTGACTATATTGATCGATTCAAAAAAGATGTTTACGATCGCATTCAAAAAATGTTGAAGTAACATGAGCACCTTCGGGTGCTTTTTTTGGCCGCTGATACGAACATATTTTCCTAAAAATGAAAAAATGATGTGATATCATTCAAAAAGGTTTTTCAAATATTTTATCTATGATAACGTAGAGATGAGAACATTATATCGAGGTCTAAGATGAATATCATTACATGTATTAAACAAGTCCCAGCTTCCTCCAATGTCCAAGTTGATCCAAAGACGGGTGTTTTGATTCGTGATGGGAACAATGTGAAGATGAATCCTTTTGATCTTTTTGGACTAGAAGCATCCTTTATGCTTAAATCAAAACAAGAAGGTTCAACCGTTCATGCGATTACCATGGGACCACCCTCAGCATCCGCTGCACTCAAAGAAGCACTGCATATGGGTGCCGATCATGCAACATTGATCAGTGATCGAAGATTTGCTGGTGCCGATGTTTTAGCCACATCCTACACGCTTTCTCAATTGATTAAACATATTAAAAACTATGATGTCATCGTATGTGGCAAACAAACAACAGACGGTGATACTGCCCAAGTTGGACCAGAGATTGCTGAATTTTTAGGCATTCCACATGTTCCATATGTCAAAGAATTCATCGAAGTTAAAGAACATTCTCTCATCTTACGAAGTGCTTATGATGATCATGAAGAAATCGTTGAAATCGCGATTCCATGTTTGATCACGATTGAAAAAGACATGAACACACCGAGACTTCCTTCTTATCTGAGAAAACGGATGTTTAAACAAGAAATCATTCGAATGATCTCTTTGAAAGATCTTGAAGATCAAAATCCTGAACACTATGGTCTTTCCGGTTCACCGACACAGGTCGAAGAAATATTTCCTCCTAAAAAGCGGATGGACACAGAAAAAGTGATTGGAAACAAAAAAGAACTCGCACAAAAAATGTTTGATATTCTCAAAGAAAGTCGATATGTATAGGTGATATCATGGCATATATAAAAGTCAACAACGACAAAGTGACACCTGATATTGCAAAACAATTAATCGACCTTTGTCCATTTAATGCATTTGAATACACAGATATGTATTTATCAATTAACGCATCATGTAAAATCTGCAAGATGTGTGTCAAGAAAGGGCCAACCGGAGTATGTGAACTCGTTGAAACTGTGAGACCCTGTGTTGATAAATCGCTTTATAAAGGGATTGCTGTATACGTTGAACAACGCAATAATCATGCACATCCTGTATCATGGGAATTGATTGGAAAAGCAAAAGAACTTGCGAATAAGACGAAAGAACCGGTATTCGCCATTATCATTGGTAGCAAGGTTCAACAGATGGTTGATGAAGCTTTAAGCTATGGTGTCGATCAAGTCTTTGCTTATCAAGATGAATCATTTGATGATTTTGATGTTGAAGTGTACTGTCGTGTTGTTGAGCATTTCTTTAGGACGTATCAAAACAACGTCATTCTTTTTGGTAGTACACCTCAAGGAAGAAGTTTTGCACCTCGTATTGCTGCAAGACTCAAGACAGGATTAACCGCAGATTGCACGATGCTCGATATTAAACCAGAAGGCGATTTACTCCAAATTCGTCCTGCATTTGGTGGAAATATTATGGCAAAAATCAATACACCTCATCATCGTCCTCAACTTGCAACGATTCGGTACAAAATGTTTAATTTACCTAAAAAAGAACAACCACATGGTATCGTCTCCTATGAATCGACAGCGTCCATTGATAAGACAAGAAGAACACATCTCCTTCAAGCGACTGATAAACCTAAAGTTAAAGATATTTCAGAAGCCGAAGTCATTATTGCTGTCGGACGAGCATTCAAAAAAGAAAAAGATTTGGAACTTATTCAACCGCTTGTTCAAAAACTCAATGCAGAAGTCGCATGTACACGTCCTTTAATTGAAAACGGATGGTTCGATGCAAAACATCAAATTGGTCTATCAGGACGTACCGTAAAGCCTAAGCTCATCATTAACCTTGGCATCAGTGGTGCCGTTCAATATATTGAAGGCATGAAGGAAGCTGAACTCATCATCTCTGTCAATCAAGACGAACACAACAAACTCTTCGACATCAGTCATTACAGCATCATCGGTGATATCTATGAAGTATTACCAGAACTGAATAAGCTGATCGATCAAGTCTGGAAGGTGAATCCATGAACTACCATCGTATGAATGAAACAGATTTCAACGAAATCATTGCCATCGTAGGAAAAGAACAAGCCTTTATTGGCGAACATATTGAAAAAGATTATGCACATGATGAATTAGGTACGGTCTTATCCTATCCTGAAATTCATGTGTTTGTTTCGGATAAATATCAAGTTTCAAAGATCATGACATATGCCAATGAACATAACATCCCTGTGACTGTTCGCGGAAGTGGTACTGGACTCGTTGGTGCCTGTGTTCCGCTTTATGGAGGGATTTTACTTGATTTATCCAAGATGAATAAGATCATTGAGCTGGATAAAACGAACCTTACATTGCGTGTTGAACCAGGTGTCATTCTGATGGATATCTATGAACACGTTGAAAAGGAAAACCTCTTTTATGCACCAGACCCAGGTGAAAAGTCAGCAACCATCGGTGGAAATATTTCAACCAATGCAGGTGGTATGCGTGCCATCAAATATGGTGTAACACGCGATTGGGTCAGAGGTCTTGAAGTGGTTTTACCTGATGGTGAAATCGTTCAATTTGGGGGTAAAGTTGTCAAAAACTCAACCGGTTATGGCTTAAAAGATTTAATTATCGGTAGTGAAGGGACGCTTGCGATTATCGTTGAAGCGACACTCAAACTGATACCTAAACCAAAGAAGACAGTGAGCTTACTCGTACCCTTTGCATCAAGAGAAGATGCCATCAGTGCTGCACCAAAACTTATTATGGATCATGTGCTACCTACAGCACTTGAATTTCTAGAAAAACAATCCCTTCAATACAGTGAAACTTTCTTAGGCAAAAAGATTCCTCACAACAACTATAATGCATATCTTTTGATCAGTTATGATGGCAACAATGAACAAGCGATTGAAGAGGATATTGAAATCGCCAGCGCATTATGTGTTGACAAATATAAAGCTCTTGATGTTTTCCTTGTTGATACAGAAGAACGACGTAAAAGTGTATGGACTGTTCGTGGTGGATTCCTTGAAGCGATCAAGGCATCGACCTCACAAATTGATGAATGTGATGTTGTGTTGCCACGATCAAACATTGGAGCATTTCTTGAATATGTCAGAAAGATTGCTGATGATTTAAACATCCGTATTCCCTATTTTGGACATGTTGGTGATGGTAACTTGCACATCTACTTTTGCAAAGATGATTTATCGGATGCCGAATGGCAAGAAAAACTTCAAGTTGGATTCCATGCACTCTACGAAAAAGCCTTCAGTTTTGGTGGACTTGTCTCTGGTGAACACGGGATTGGCTTTGCAAAACGTACCTTTATGAAGAAGCAACTTGGTGAAAAACAACTTGCAATCATGCGTGGCATCAAAGCATCATTTGACCCGAAACATATTCTTAATCCAGGTAAAGTGATTTAATTCATTTTTTCCCTCCATCATGTGGTTTCCACACAAAGCATGGCGAGCGCGAGCTTGCCATGTTTTGTTTACTTATAGCGAAGTAAAGCGCATTCATTTTCTTACTCTAATTCAGTTTAATGATGATATAATGTTATTGCATGGGAATACCCCTGACAATAAGCCTTATCGAGGTGAACGTTCATGAGTGTCATGTTGACAATGCTCAAATACAAAGAAGAACTCAGCATGGCTGAGCGTGTAGTGTTGGATTATCTCATCGAAAACAAGGAAACGATTAAAGACTTCAGCGTAGAAAAGATTGCAGAAGCTGCATATACGTCACCTGCATCGGTTGTTCGGATGTGCAAAAAACTGGGATATAAAGGGTTTAAGGATTTTAAAATTGATTTTATTCTAGCCAATGCTAAAGTTGAAATCCCTGAAAATAAAGAATATGTGGATGTTATTTTAGGACGTGATGAGCACTGCGGGCGCTCAGCCATTGAAAACAATATCCGAGTTTTAGAAGATACACTCAAACTCTATGATGAGAAAGTGACAAAAGATGCTGCTGAAATCATCATGAATGCGCGAAAAATCCTCATTTTCGGTAAAGGTTCATCCTATCTCGTCTGCAAAGACTTAGAGATGAAATTAAGAAGAATCAATAAGTTTTGTATCGCTCAAGGTGAATCTCACGAACAGCTCGTCGATGCATCATTTATCAATCAAAAAGATGTGATCATCTTCATTTCTAACTCAGGGAAAACAAAAGAAATCATCAGTGCTGCACTGCTTGCGAAAGAAAATAAAGCAAAAATCATTTCGATCACGAAATTGGGATCTTCCATCCTTGCTGATTTATCTGATATTGTCTTATATACATCTTCTCTTGAAGGAGAGTTTCGAAGTGGTGCAATGACATCACGCATCAGTCAAATGTGTGTGGTCGATGCCTTGTTTGCACACTGTGCGTATACCGATATCGATAAATCCGTACGTACACTTGAAATGACCTATAAAACATTTAAAAAATTCAAACGATAAGACGTGTGAATCCTCACACGTTTTTATTATGTTGGTCGAAGACTAACATAAAACCACCTGCTATGCGGGTGGACTCAAAGA
>OFEK01000707.1_pt1 | contig 30102 bp, 20 predicted proteins | sample 1521131 | NCBI WGS metagenome assembly OFEK01 (sample SAMN05720209, study PRJEB24109) | activated sludge metagenome | isolation source: Anaerobic digester | place: China | collected 2015-12-16
GAATTTGTAGGCAAAGATACTTTAATGTAGGGGACATTTGGACGAATAGTAAAAAGAGCGGAGTTTAGGTTGAAATTCATGAGGTGGCCCTGGTGGTACGAGGCGAAGCTGATTGAGCCCATTCGGGCGGACAGCTACCAATCCCATGAAGCTGGAGTGGGGCGAAGGAAGATAATATAGGAGGTCTTTTGTGTCAGGCCCGGCCAGGTTGAGGATATAATTCAGAGGAGGCTGTAAGAGAGTCAAAGGCTACAACTGCTTCAAGCAAGTTTGCCAGAAATGTTTTAGAAAAAATTTCTTTTCTCATGGCGAAGAATCCTGTCATTTCATCGTGCTCAAGATGCTGAGATCCAGTGAGACATTTGCGATCAGAGGCGAATCTGACTCTAGCCTAAGAGCTTCCTGTTCCTTGTGAATGATTGTTCCCTTATTGGTAGAAACTGTCAAATATGTCTTTTTATCCTTTAACTTATCTTTCGTTTCCGAGTCTATCTGAATAGCATAGTAACCTGAATCATCAGTTTCGACCACTAATGCCCCAAACTCATCTCCTTTTTCGCCTTCAATAAATACCCTCAGTCCTCTAATTCCTCGATATGACTTATCCGTTACGCGTCCATGCAGAAGGGTGTCGTCTTTTTGCACCTCAGGTACATGGATTTTTGCAAGTTCTACTCTGACTTCCAAATCATGAACAATGCTCAGATTTTGCTTCAGACGCGTCTCCATCTGGAGAACCCGCAAGTGATCGGCACCTAGCTTCTTCCTGAGCCGCTGAGCCTCTCCTTGAAGTAGAGTCTGCTTGATTGACTGCAGGTCCTTGCAGTCTATCAATAACGAATTGAAGGGATGGCATTCATTCCCCTCAGATGCATACTCAACTGATTCCCCAGGCAAAGAGTTCAGCCAGCATCCAACCACATATTTCATATCTGGATCGCTGCTATAAGAAAATTTCTTGCAAGCATTTTCATCTTGCGAACTCATTGAAGTCTGATTTGGATCGCTGATCAGTTTTTCGCCGCTTCTGGCAACGATGCAGTTATCACCCTGATTGTGGACCGTGATGTTCAGCTTCGAACTCACTGCCAACAGGGAAAGTCTCTTTGAATCCACATTTACATCAACCATCGATCTCATCTCCCTTATCAAATCCGCTACACTATCTCTCCAGAGGAGCTAAATTCTCTCTGAAGCGATTGTTTGCTGCTTGCAGATAGCATGCCATCAGCATTGTATTCGCTCTTAATATCTCGCCAGTGGCCGAATAATTAGCATGAAACTCCAAATCATCTTTTGTAGCAATGAATTGCGAGAAGGAGGTCAGACCTCCCCCCAAACGAATTTGGTTATTGCTAAACATGATATTTCCTTTGGTGAAATCGAGGAGGCTCAGGTTGGATTTGCCGCTCATCAGGCCATCCAGGGGTGCTTCCCCTCCCCAATCAGTGATGAATACCACACCTGCGCACCCTGCTATCCAGCCAAGAAGAGGTCCCGTCACCTGGTTGGCATTGATGGTAATATCCGTCCTGAACTGATTATTCAATACAGAGACCGGTCCCAACACATTCATGATAAGCGCATGTCCAGCCGGCTGCCTAATCACATTTTCATGTATTTGAGCAGCATATCCACCCAGAGCAGAGATGAATTCAATGACAGGTCTTAAAGGACTATCCCTATTGGGTGCGAGCTGTGACATATCGATGTTCATCGGCGTGGATATTACCTGCTTCAAGACCAAGCCCCCCCTAAATCCAGGATGTAGATCGAGGATGGCCTCACCGGCAATGGTAACATCAATTGGCCCATTATCAGAAATCTTGTTGCGGCTGATGTCTACCTGGCTCGCAGCGGAGATAAAGATGCCGCAAACTGGATCGCGGTGATCCCGGCCATTGCTCCTGATGCGATTCTCGCAAATTGATAAGTTTTCGCAAAGGCCCAAGGAGATGCCACCTTCACCCCTCAGCATTACCAGATTTCGCATTGATTTACTCAGGAGGGTATCATTCGAGATGTCAAATATATTTCGCAAGCACTCATGTATATCATTATTGCAGATAGCGAGATCTTCAACAATCCCGCTCAGAACACCATAGCCTGCGATATATTTGATCAGATCATCATCTGATGTCGAGAGAGCTGTAAATATATTTTTTTGTGGAGTTCCAATTCCTGAAAGCCCCATATATGAGATCTCATTTTCTTCAATCCTGATGCCATAAATATTTGCCAGGATATCAGAATGTTCTTTTTCCCATTCAACCCTTTCCGCTGTTATCTCGTAAGAAACACCCGCTGCCGCGATAACTTTCTGATAGCTTTTAATCTTATACTCTTTGCCTATAATGGTTGCCTCATAATTTTGGTTTTCTGCAGAGAATTTTCTATAAGAATCTGGGCCATTGAATTGTATACCAGTTCCCACCCCACCTTCGACCGGTGTGACCTTCAATGTAATTGATTCATCATCCTCCAGGCCTTTTAATTTCAACCATACGTTGTTTGAATTTTTTTCTACTTTAATTTTTCCTCCGGCACTTGAGCCGTCAGAGATGCTATCGGTTTCGAGATAACTTCCCAGGGTGATGCCATTTCCCCAACCACCACGGATAAAATTATGGCTCACTTTGACGCGTTCACAGCCGCTAGCGATCTGTATCCCCCCATGCGCTCTGAAAGGATTTATTATCTTCGATGAATCACTGGAGGACTGCATAAAGCAATAATTCAAATATGCCACCTGGACTTGCGGATCTATTGTCTCTGCATTCTCAATGCATTCATCAATCAGTTCTTCACTTCCAACATCACCGATAGCACCCCGGTCAGCAGTAGCAGCTTTGGCCGGAATAACAATGACCATATTACCATCGATTGAGCTATCATAGGCATAGATGGATATGGCTGTATCACCGCCAAATCTGTCCAGCATAAAGATCTTATTATTGTGAATGCTGACCCAGGAGGGTACTCTTTCGCTCAAGCCCTGCCCTGTAGCAGTTGAGCCAACATCAATGGCATGCTTGTACGCTAGGATGTAGCAATCCTTGATCTCTACATGCTGGCATCCTTCCACCTCTATTGCAGTGCCCCCTGGCTTGGACAGCGTCATATTCTCCAGTGTGACCACCTTGGAATCAGCTATGCGAAAGAGGGGAACTCCGGCATTTTTGGATCTGGACAAGACCCACGTCTTCAGTCCGCAGCCCCTGATGGTTAGGTTGGTCATCCCGCTGATTATCGCGTCGGTTAAATGGATCCCCGGCAACAGACAGATCTCTCCGCCCAATATCCCCCTCCACCGGGTCTTATCAGCTATCCTCTCCAGTGCCTCTTCGATTGTACTGTAATCTCCGCCTTCGCCCACTGTATAACGGCAACATGACCTCTTGCTTGTCAGCGGCCCAAAAATCCGCCGGCAATCACTTATGGATAATGACTTTCCCCACTGCAATATGGCCAGAGGCACCCGGTGAAAATGAATGCCCTCTGGCGGCTGATCCTGTATCAGAGGCGATGTGTTGCCTATTTCTCCCGCCCGGACTGAGAATGTCCAGTAGTCTCCAGGGAGATAGATTGCGCCATCGTTCGGCTGATTGAATTTCAGATTGATTCCGTCACATAATTCCTTTTCATTGATATAATCTGTAACCTTTTCAATGCCATCCCACAGACGGAAAAATACATTTCCCCATGGCTTCTTATGATAAAGGCGCCCTTCCCGAACCTTCAAAATCTCTTCATCCAAGGTCACTTCAGCGCCAAAAATGACATCCCAATACTGTTCATTAACTTTCCCAATTATCTCCATGTAAAAGCTATCCCTTTCTAAGCTGGTGATGGCCTGGATATTCCCGGTAATGGTGATTGTAGGATCCTCACCAGAGCCACTCTGGAAATCCCCTCTGCCCACCAATCCGCCGTTGAATTTGGAATATTTGAAATAGGGCGAATCATCGTCGTTGTCAACCTTGGCGATCTCGATGCGGTAGAGGCAATGCTCAAATCCAGTATAACCTCCCTTTTCGGATTGAGGACATTCATCGTCGCTCCTTCCTGACGGTTCCAGGGTGACCGTCAGATTGCCTTTTTTGGAGAAATCATCTTTGAGAGCTTCTCTGATATTCTCACAGTCCCCATCAGGCCCCAGCCGGAGCAGCTTCAAATCAAAGGCCGTGTGAACTCTCTCAGTGGTGTCAGGTCCACCCAGCGCGGGCTCGATCAGCTCATCAGGCATCTGGAATCCGTTGATCTCCTCCCGCCAGACCTCCAGGATCACTGCCGCCTTGTCATCGCTATCGCTTTTAAAAGTCTTAGGCGGATAGAGGTATGAAGTAAGCTCCTCCTTGAGATGAACCAGCAGACCATCTGCCCAGATCCGACCTGGTGATAAGGTGACTTTAACTTGGCCGTTTATCAAGGCCTCGGCTTTCATGACCTTGAATGAGTCCCGCTCCTCGGCCGGAACTGCAGCCACACCAGGCCCAAATGCGTCCCTGGCTGCCTTATCCTGCCAGTCATTGGTGATCTGGGTCTGGGCGTTCCAATCGGAATCGAGCAGAACCCGGCCCTGCTGGTGCAGCACGCCGCTGAAGTTGTCTTCCGAGCTGTGCAACCATCTTGAGAAATCTCCCTTCATTTTTATCTCCACCTATGTAACAGGTATCAGCAGCGGCCGCACACCCACTGGCATGAACTCGCGATAGCGAACCTGCAGGTTGCGCCACTTATGTGCCTCAAGCAGGAATCCGAATGCTCCCATGGCGTCGTCTCCAGGTCCACGCTCTCGAATGCGAAAATCGGCTCTGCGGGCAAGTTGTCCGTATGCTGGCTGTTCAAAAATGCTGCTGACAAAATGCAGTCGAGCTTTAGTTCCCTCGACACAGGCAGGATGCTGGGGCAGGCGGTCTCCCATGCCGGAAAAGTAACTGAACTTGAGGCATCCTTTTTGGTTATTTAGTACTTTGAGTGCATGAGTCCAGATGCCTCCCCGGCCATGGATGCTCTCCACCCGCATCTGTCCTAATACCGTGATGCCGTTCACATCTGCATGAGGTCCCCAACCACCAGTCAATCTGCTGCTATCCTCTGGATCTTCCGCCCCGGCAACGGCAAATTGATCCGCATCCTCTCCGGCATCAATGATTGTGTCCTTAAGTCTCAAGGTATATCCTCTGTCAATACGAAGCGGCCCGGTGATGGAGTTCTCGATCACGATCTCAGGCACTTGGTCAAATGCGCTTAAATATTCCTCAAGAAAGCCATAATGTTCTCTTAATCGAACCGCAGTATTGACCGGCGCTCGACCGCCTTTGAGCTGCAGGAAGCCGCCTGGGTCGAGTGTGCAACCAATGATCTCCAGCTTGTCCACTGCTGCTCTGGCAATCAGAGGTTCACCATCCGAAAATGTCTCACTGATTCCATTTGATACGGGATCAAGTTCAAAACCTGTGATATAGAGTCCTTCCAGTCGGACTATCAAGCCCTCTGCATTTGCAGCATCAGCAGGGCGGAATCTCAATGGTTGCCTGAGCTTTATGATCGGTCTCTGGCCGCCCGCCGCCCGGATGAAAAGGGGATGGCTGAGCAGTAGATTTAGGCCTCCATCCTCATCGAGGACATGACTTAATGTAGGATCTGCTAAATCCAGATTATGAGTCAGACTGTCCCTGATCTCAATGAGGGCGGGTCCGGATTTCTCTAAAGCATTTATAACAGCATCATTCAAGCTATGAGAACCATCGACCACTATTGCAGATTCGTCATCCCAGGGCGCAGGAGTGGAGAGCCTCGAGATGGGGTGCGCCCCGACCGGCCCGGCTGCCCCATAGGTGAAGGTTACCAGCAAGTAATCTATGAGCAAAGCTGCTTCCCCATCAGAGGCAACTCCTATTAGCAGCCGGCCTATAGCTGGATCGATGACTATCTCCCGGTTTTTGAGGGGAGAAGTGAGCCCGTCTTCCCAGCCGCACAGGTTGGCCCCTCTTATCTTCCAGATACTTGAACCTCCATTCGGCCAAGAAGAGCCGGCAAATGCGTCCATATCATCATTTGCATCATTTGCAGGCAGATGCAGCTGCAGGCCGACATCTGAGATAGTGATAGTATCGAATATTTTATGCGGATCATATGTATTTATGGAGAAATATTTATCCGGTTTTCCTGCGGCAGAATTCTCAGTCAACCTCGCGGTTGGAATTGGGCCGGGTGTGGCATCAAGTTCCGTAACTACAGGAGGCTGTTGGATGGGCATGAATTGGTAGGTGTTAAACAGGCGGAGCGGACGTCCCAGGGGATGGACGTCGAATCTTACAACGTGGGAGGCTTCATCATTCGCATTTGTTTCTCTATTTACTGTCCCTCTCCAGTATGGCTTGGATGCATTTACCCGGTAATCTTCAAACCGCCACAGGAAGATGGCCAGGTTGGGCAGATTGTAGCGGATGCCTCCCCGCATAGGTGGCCTGCTATCTGCAATATGGGCAAACGGATCAAAGGGAGTATCGAGAAGGCTCAGCATCGCCGGATCTCGGAGGTTGATAATGCCGCCACGAAACGGGGTGAAGCGATCCACTTCTGGCAGGCCATAAGGAGGATCACCGCCCATGTCGGGTCGCTGGTGGTTCAGGTGCTGGTTCCATACCAGGTTCTCACGCAGCTCAACGCAATGCACACCCCACTTCGTTAAGTCGTAGGTCAATCGCTCGATGCTTGCCAGCGTGCCTTTGCGCCTGCGCAGGCTGATCGCATCTGCCACATCCACTCGAAGTGTCCAATCATCCCCGCTCAAGTGGCTCACGGCGAGGAGATCGCCAATGTAAGGGATCGCCCAATCATCGCAGGTTTCGATGAAAAGGTCGTGATAAAGGGCCTCAATGTTCTTATGGATCTCGCCAAAGGCCTCTTCTACCAGCGCCAGATAGCTTTTTAGCTGCCCCGGAGGATTCTGCTCTTCATCTCGGATTCGATAGATCTCCGGAATGCGCTCGTAAAGAGGGACGCGCTTCTCAGCCATCGAGGGGCACCTCTTTGGGGCTGGCAGATCTGAAATGCACACTGCAATCCATTACATGCAGTGAGAGGAGGGCATCGCTTTCGCATTCAATTTTCTTGATTCGATGGCCGAAAGGAGCGAAGGTATCCCGGCCAGATGAGCGATATCCGCCCCTCCTAGACAATCCAAGCTCATCGACCCTAGCCCAGACCACGCCTTGGATGTTTTGGACAATCCCCTCTATGCGGGTGGCGTACTCAGGCTGGCCGAAATGTCGCCTCTGCGCGCCAAAGAGACCACAAGATCCGCTTAAGCCATCTTCATCGATAGCACCCAAGGCGTCCTTGATTGATTTCTCAAGGAGGTCCCTTCTGAAGGCCGAGTCACGACCTACCATCAGCTCCATCTCGACATACCGCCTGATACCCCGTTTGACGACGATTGGGAAACGCCCTGCCCCCCTGCTGCAGTTGGCCTCGCCAAGAATGCACCTCACTTCATCAACCTCCTTATCCCTGCCTTTATCCATCAGAACAGTGATCACCACGGCCGGGACTTTGCCATGAAGCTCCCATCGGGCTTTTGCTTTGGAGACGCCGGCGATAGCCAGCGCCTCTGCCTCGATATCCTGCAGGCTGACTAGCCTTCCCAGGCTCTGGATCCTGCCGGGAGCTGCCTCCTTGGCCTTTTCGCCGCCCTCTGGCAAATCACCTCCGGTGACTAAGCCAGGGAGGTGGATCTTTTTCAGGTGATTTAGTCGAGATCCTGCCTGGACGGTTGCTCCTTCCTCAAGCGGGCCGAAGGCTCCAATACCAGTGCGATAGCGAGCGACTATATTTTGAAAACCTGTAGGCAAACGTGTGCCGGTCTTGCCGTCTCCGAATTGCACCCAGCTGTTTCCATCAGCATCCTCACGGACTATATAGATCTCCTCTTTAGGTTCGCGGCCGAATAAGGAGGGCACTCGTGTCCAGAGCCGATCGTTGACATAGACCTGAAGCTGAGGAACTTCGGGAGGGACCTCTTCTTCTGACCGGAAGTAGGTCAGTGGAGACTTGGAGAGCTTAAAGGTTTGAAAGATCTCGCTATTATTGCCATTTCCAAGAACGGTCTCTCTTTCAGCCTTTCCTTGAGTGGCTTCGACCAGATTGCCGTAAACTACGACTTTGGGATCCTCTTCATCGAAGTCCTCAAGTTTGAACGATACTGAAATAGAGCCTTCTGGGGCTGTTATTGTGACTGGCCATAACCAAGGGTTAACTTCATCTCTTCCTTCAAGCGCTTTTGAAAATTTATCCACTGTGCTTGATACTGTAACCTCTTGGACAGTTCCAGTGTCTTTCTGCAGAATCAACTTCCTGCCAGCCAGGCTCAGTGCTTCTTGATAGGTCCCCCAATAGCTGAACTTAGTGTCTGCTGTAATGGCACCATCATCCCATTGGGTAGGAGCACGCAAAGTCATTTTAGGGCTCTTAACTTCATGAATTTGGAACTTCCTAATGTCGATATCAGCTCTATAATTATCGAAAGAGATCAACCCGGAATCGAATTTGATTACGGTTGAGGGACCGTTTAGATTACCCCATTTCGGGGAATCAACATATGAACTCTCAATTTCCTTGACCACAAAAAGGTGGAAAGGATAAGGCTTGAAACTCGAGTAGCCAATACCACCCTCGCCAGGCTCGCCAAAAAAATAGGATATGGTGAACCATAAAAAAATTTTACCATAGCAGATTATTTTGTTTCCGGTTGCTAGATCGTTCATCTCAGAATCTAACGGGATTTCTGAATTTTTCAATTCAGAATAATATTTTTTATAGTCGGGCTTGTGGTCGTCGTCAATCCTTCGACAAAAGTCCGTATATTTTTGATTGATCATTGGTGGATCAGTTTGGTCATCAATCATCGCTGTTAAAGAGGGCGCATTGTAGCCAAAATGGCGAAAACTGCGTCCGATTCGGTATGCTGTAACAGGTTTATCACGATCGCAGGTTAATGATCCTTCAAATTCAATGATGATGCGATCCAAAATTTGCTCTACTTTAGAGATAATAATGATCTCAGGATTTTGATCTATTATCGAAGCGATCTCAGGATTTTGATCTATTATCGAAGCGATCTCCGGAGGCACAGTTCCATCTAATATGCTTGTATCGGGAACCAACATGATTCGATCCCCTGGCTTCAGCTTCAGTGCTTGAATGCTGGCAACGTCCTTGGCGATCTTTTCATATTCCTCACCCTCATTGACGAGGACAGATTCCACTTCCAGGCGGTTTGTACCCTTTCGAATAATCTCACTATCCAAACGGGGACGATACAGATGGAACTTGGAGAGATGCGGATAGGCAACTATCCCCTGTTTGGTTTTAAAGTCGACCTGTTTTTCTATTTCCTCAAGCTTAGCCTTCAAAGGAAAACCCGCAGGAATCCTCACGGGTTTTTCTCCTTTAATTTCGAAAGCAAAGATCGCCCTACCTCCCGTTCCAGGAGATAATAGATAGCCTAAAAGCCTAACTAAATCAGAAATGCTCTCTCGCCACTCTGCTGTTCGCAGATAAGCCTCATTGGCGTAAAGATCCTGGTAAAAAGTGAGGATATCGCAGAGAATTGACGCTCCTTCCAGAAGGGCAATGCCCGGGTCGTCTGGCTCTCGATGAGTCCAGTTTGCGAAGATGTGGTCCTGATTAAGTCTCCTCAGCAGTGCTTCTCGAAAGTCGGCGTATCTTCCGATGCGATAGCCGATACGGGATAGGCCAGGCCTATTCTCCGGCTTCTTAGGAAAAGATAGAGTAGAAACACAGTCATTGCGACATTCTTCATCGCTCATTCTCGGCCGCCTCCGATGGTGAAATTCATGAACCCGTCCTCCATATGATCGGGATCGTTGCGAACCCGGATGATTTCATTGGCACGTACATCAATGCTATTGCTTCTTCCAGGAGCGGCTTTGCCCCAGCGTTTCAAAGACACTGAAACGACATGGTCCACGCCCTCGATCAACTGGATGCGACCAACAATTTCGCTGGTATACAGCCTCTGCCCAAAGGTCCAGAGGTCGGGATGAAAAAAAGCCCGTCTGCTATCAGGGGTGTAGCCTTCGGAAAACTCTTGCTCCAGGAGGAAACGGACATCCTCTGCCCAGTAATCTGGATGGATACAGACAACGACATCAATACACAGGGGCACAAATTTAGGGCCGCGGATCTCCAAGTCTTCGCCAATCAATCTCACTGCTTCCAAATGGCGAGCCACTTTCCAGCGCAGTTCGGCCCCGAATTCATGTGTACCCAAAGGATCGATTGCAACCTGAACTGTGCGCCAGCTTCCAGTCCAGGCATAACGTGCTGCCGCCCGTGCCACCTCCGGCAACTCTTCAGCGCGGTTTACATAATCCTGTAGCGTTATGGCACGCAGCTGACGATAGCGATAGGCTTCAGGCACGCGACGGATTATCTCGGCCACAGGTTCAGGGGCTCTGCCACTTGTAACATCAAACGGGTTCCAGCACTCTATGATCTCAGGAAAGTCTAGAGAATCGAAGTACTTCAGCGTATCTGCGCCTATATTTCCATCCGGCCCGTAGCCGATCTGGTAATGGCAATGCACCTCAGCCCCTTCTGGCAGATTTCTGCCGTTCTTGCCGTTGCCGAAACGCAGCAGGCTTTGACAATCTTCATCGGTCTCCACTATGAAGTGATCGCCACTTTCAGCGCTGCCGTCGCTGTGAACCAGGCTGATGACCTCCTCCCAGGGATCGGAAGTTTCACCGGAGACTACTTCGACATTGAGAGTGGATCTGGGCGGAATCTCGCCGCCTATGGGCGTTTCTTTGTAGGCCAAAGGACCGGAAGGCAACCGGCAAATAGTTCCCCAACTTTCAGTGCCTTCAAAATGATATTCGTTCTCAGCCAAAAGAGGCTCTGTGGGATCTTTGAATATACTGCTTGCCGGTCGACCGTGAAACACAGGCACAAGGTTGCCATGGAACATAGAGACATTGTTTATTTTTCTGCCCTGGCAATCGATAACAAAGCAATAATTGGCCTTTAGGGCATCTGTTCTCTCCCAGCGAACCCGCACGAACCATTCTTCGGTAATCGGATCCTGCAAGACTTCGGCCCCTTGATCATTCGGCAACAGTTTAAGAAGCTGCCGCTTGCCGGGATCGCGTCCAGCCACCCGACCGGTCGCGGGATTGAGCCACTCCTGAATCAGTAGATGCTGAAAACTGCCTGAGCGGATCATCTCTCTTACTGCATTGGCTAAAAATTCATTGGATATTGGCGAACCGTCTTCGTCAAGTGGCTGCAGGTCAGCGGAGGTGCTTCCGGCGGCCAGTGAGGGAATTGCATTGCTCCAGGTATACAGGCCCAATTGATTGAAATAGAAATGCATGTGCGGTTCGGTGTGGCTCATGAACACAACCGCCGATGCACCATCCACATTCTCGTTTCCCGCCCAAGCGGTCAACTCAGCATCGTTAGGTCCTGGAAGGGCCATAGGGCACTGCAGCTTCGCAGCCAGCCAGGTGCTGGCCTGATTGCCCTGATGGATGTGGTAATCCATGAGCCGGGCATGACGGGCCAGTGAGACCCTTTTCCGTGCGGTACCGAGATAGGCCTCATTCATCACCCTATCCTGGTAATCGCTTAGCTCGTCAGCAGCAACGCAGAAAATTTCCAGCAGGACTTGATCCAAATCAGCCTCGCTTGAAGGCTGCCATCCCGGAACCCTCTGGGACATGGCAACAATCATGGTGTGCTTGAAGGAGTGGTAGTCCTTAGCCAGGTAATCTATAGCAGGATTATCTTTTGGGGCTGGAGCGGCTTTCCATTCCGGATCGCAGTCTATGCCAAAGCAGCCGGGGCGAAACTTGAAATCAATCTCGCTGAAGAGCGGATCAAAACTTTCAGAGCTGATGATCGTATCCATGGTATCGATGCCAAGCCTATAGGTCGAGTAATCGCCGATCGGGCTGACCGTGAGAATCATTACGGGCTGGGTATCATCCACATCCACTGAAATTACTTGCACCTGTCCGACTTCATCACCCGCCGGCAGCCTCCTTCCGCCGCTGATGGGAAATAGCTGCCTTGGAGCGGAGGGATCTGAGCTGGCGAAGCTTTCCATCTCATCAAAAAAGTTCCGGTTATAGAAGTGCACCTCGAGCAGTGCGTGGTCCCCGTCGATGCTCACCAGCACCATTCGGATGCCGTTATGATCTGGATCGGTATGCAGCGCTCTTGCCCTATCTTTGAGCGCCTCCTGGCAAAAGATAGTCATTGTCCTGAGCCTCCGCGTTGGAAGCGTAACACCTTGCTTTCATTCGTGCCCAAAGGCTGGTATTTGACATCGATCTCTATGGTCTCTTCGTGCACGTCCACTGTCAACTCTTCCAGCTTGAGCCTGTGGCCCAGCCAGCGGGTAATGGCATCGGTGAGCATGGCCTTAGTTACTCCCGGTGTAGCATCATTGATATTCTCGAACACCAGGCGTCTTGCGCCGCCGCCGAACTCCGGCATGAACGCTCGCTCGCCAAGGTTGGTGAGGATCAACTGCACCAGCTCGTCACGAACGTGCTCCTCAAGAGAGGCTACCTGGACCGCTCTCCCGTCAGAGCCGATTCTAAAGGGAAATGACAGATGTCTTCCATTGCGCAGATTCATTGTCCTGAGGCCTTCTGTTGAGTGTTTACAACCGTTGACACACCTTGCACGACGCCAGCAGCATTGAGACATTGACCGATGCTGGTCACGACCAGCGCTGCAGTGCTGTTAATGGACACCCGGCTGGTGCCCATCTCCCATTCGATCCGAGCACAGGGCGAGGGGGCGCTGCCGACTGTAAACGGGCATCCCGATACGATATGCACATCCGATTCCAGCAAAACCTTAGACCTGCTCGCCGAAATCCGGCTGTTAGCCGTCATAAGCTGTGCCTGTCCTCCGTGGGGACACATTATAGTGCTACTTGTGGTCAGAAGATTTCCAGGCATCATCGCACCTCAAAAGCTCCATTATTTATGTTCACCCCGTTAGACGATAGCACCATCTGGGTAGAACCGATCTTGAGGGTTATGTCATCCTCAGTCATGGTCAGCTCTGCGCCGCGGGCGTGCAGGAGCTGCACCCTGTTCTCATTGTCGTCCAGGACAATTTTGTGGCCGGCTGTCGTGACCAGGGTTCTAACCTGGGGACCACCAGGCTCAGGCAGCTCATCATCGGCCCACCAGCAGCCGGTCCAAATGGGACGAGAGATATCGCCTGCTACGAACTCGATCCACACACCGTCCTCCTCCTCAGGAAGCGCCACAAAACCGTGGTCCTTGCCGGCAAAGGGAACACAAGGGAGTGCCCAAGGGGATAGGGCGGATTCGCCGTCGCCGTAAACCAGGGGGACCTGGGCTTTGATCATGCCCAGGTTCTCTCCTTCTCCCACCTCCTTCACTATGCCAGGGTACTTGCCGAAATAGCGGTTACGCATGTAGTCTGCGACTTCGACCAGCAGCCGTTCAGCCTCTGAGTCCGGCATCAAAACGCACCTGCTGCTGCGTTTGCCTGGGCACCGACATCAATATCCGACTCGGCATCACGGGTCAATCTGAAATCCTGCGAATAGGTGGAACGGTTGAAGGTATGAGTCACGCTCACAATTACGTATTTGCCGCTCTGGGGAGTCTCGCCGGCCTGGACAGTCACCAGCCGGTAGGGCTGGAGTACCCCCCGGTAGCAGCTGCCGATCACCGATCCGCTAACCTCGAAGGCGTAGCTGGAGCGCTGTACCAGGGAGTCGACGGCCCTGTCCCTCTGTCGATCCACGAAGGGATTCGGTCTGAGCATTCGTGAGGGCTCTTCTCCTTCGGGAAGCGCAGTCCGTTCTCCCAGGATTTCGCGGTTCATATCTCGATATCTGGGCCTGCTGGTGACAATGCTCTTGTCCGATAGGCGGACCGTTGATGAGAAGGCTCCTGCAGGTTGGGCAATGTTTCTTCTCAGGTCAAGGCTGCGAATGTTTGCCTCGGAGCCCAGCAGAATCATGGTCGGCAGGCTGGATTCCTGCCTGTCGCCTGGAACAGGGAATGCCTTGAAGCAGCCTATGCTCCTCTCTCCAGCCTCCGGGCCGGGCAGCACGTAGACGTGTTTGTCGCGGACCTTGGCCAAATCCCTTAGAACCTGTACGGCAGTACCATTGCCGCGAAAAGATGACGATTCCTGGCCCGATTCATCCAAATCCTTGTCAATTTCCACCGGCCTGCCGATCTGTTCTATCTCGGAGAAGATCTCTTCTACGATCTGACGGTCGGTTTGACCGTCATCGAAGCTGAACTGTCTATCGATCTGGTTTAAGAAGACGCTGTCATCACGAACGATCAGGGTCAGGGCGCTCTGGCCGGGCTCAAACTGCATCCGGCTTTTCAGGTCTATAACCGGCCCGTCTATCAGGGGAACGAAACGATCGTCTTCTAAGCTTACCTCCACCCGCACTCTGGTATAGGGGCGCATGAAAGGCTCGTCGGCTCCGATCCATCGCCCTCGACGGTCCACGCAGATGGGGATCTCCAGCTGAGCCTCCCAGGCCATGTCCACCTCCTGCTGCACAGTAATCGTCTCCACCCGGTCGAGCTGCTCTCTTGTCGCCGGCTGGTTGTTGAAATAGAGCCTGTACTTTGTTTGCCGGGTCATTGTTTGGGCACCTCGATGCTGCGACCGGCATCTTTCACCAGATCATTGGCCTGCAGCTCCGAATTGGCATCGGCGATTCTCCAGAAGCGGGTGCCGTCTCCCAGGAGCTGTTCGGCCATCACGTCGAGACGGTCGCCTCCCTGGACCTCAGCCGACTCGCTGTTCACCGCCGGCAGCCGGCGCAGTGCAACAGCAGTGACCTCGCGATCATCTGCGGTCACTGCCTGCACTTTGCGGACCCGGTAATATCTCGATGACTCCAGAAACATCTATATATTCTCCTAGAAGTTGATCAGTTCGTACACCTGTGTTCCCACCTCGGCCAGGTTAGAGGTGGCCTGCAGGTCCTTGGCCAGGCTGGTGTATTCCATTGCCCCTCGGGCCACGATGTCGTCGGAGCAGTGTCCCACCTTTATGACCGACATCCCCAGGCTGACCTCCGCCCGTACGGGGTTTAGCATATAGTCATACTCCTGCTCGGTAATGCTCATGGAGTCGATAGTCACCGGCAGCACCCTGGTCAGCCCCCAGACGAACAGCACCCGTGGGTAATGCTCGCGGGGAATGGGCTGGGTGGGATTCTCGCCCCTCCTGCTGGCGATGGCATCGGCCACGGCATCAACCGCATCCTGTAGCACCCGTCCCGCTCTCCCTGGAGGCTGAACCATCTTCTCCAGGGCAGCCAGCTGCGCACCTATGCCGAAGGCCCGGGCAAGGAAGTTGTTCTCGTTCAGACGGTCAGCAGCGCTGAAGTAGGCGACAAGGTTGATCCTCTCCACGGGTGGGTCTCCCGCCTGGTCTGTCTCCCTGCTGGCTGCTCCGCTCTGGCGCGCCGGGATCTCTATATCCCGCCGCAGGCTCTCCGGGTTGAACTGGAAGAGCACGGCATTGGGGATGGGGCCCAGGAAGTCGCTGCCGTATTCGATGAGAGCGCCACGCATGAGGAAGGGCATGGCCGGGTCATTCCTCGCCGGTCTTCAGGGATAGGATCATGGAATCGGGGATCAAGGCACTTCACCGATGACCATGTAGGAGATCTCCACTATCGAGGACCCGCCGGTGGATTCCCAATTAATTGTCATGAAATGCTCATCAAGTGAGACATCACTGATCCTAAAGCTATCGCCCTCGATAACATCCCTGACATGGGGACCTCCTTCATGCACCACATGCATTACAATTTCCCGCAGTGCAACGATCTTGCAGGGGGGACTCCTATACCGGCCTGAGCCGATCATTCTGGTTCTGGCTAGGGAGAGGCCCTCCGGACAGGCGGGCCTGCCGTCCGGGCCAGTGGCGATTCTATTCGTGTCCAGGTCGATCGAAGCTTGACCTGTTCTACAAAGGCGTGTCTCCAGGACACCAGATAGTACCTTCATGGCCATCTCGTATCATCTCTTGAGGGGTTATCCAGCAGAGCCTGAAACCGGGATCTGCTGGAATTCTTAATGATAAAATGTTAAGGCTCTAATGATTCTAATAGTTTGTGTCTGTTTACAGCACCTTGGTGAGTCCCGATGCTAATTGCAGCTCAAGATGGGAGCTGACGAAGGAAAGGCTAGGCGGCCGCCTGGCATTTACGGCGGCCAATGGCACCGCTTGTGGCACGACTGCCTCCTGCAATGCCCAGTCGGAAGGGTGATTATCTCCTCTGAGGCACCCAATGGCGAATTTATATAGTTATCATCTCACATCACTATACTCCTCAAATTGTGTATGTAGAAGCCTTCTTAGATTCTCATCCAATTCCGCGACATTTCCTGCTTCTTGAACTCTGTAATCAATAGGTAACATTGGCGCTACTAAGCCGTTGGACAACCTGAAGTTCATAGTAGCAGTCCAAACAACATGATAAATTGCATGACCTGAAACGGGTGTGTGACCTCGATTAAAAGTAACCAGATATGTATCAAAGTGCGCAATGAAAGCCACTGACCTTACGTTATCACATCGATTGACAAGCTCTTGCGCATCCCTTATTGCGCGATTGCCACCAGGTCTATCAAAAAGGGTTATAGACCGTCCTCTACGTATGCTTAGTGAAGTACTCTCATAAAATGGATCCACGCAACTAAAAGAATCCACAAACCAAATAGGGGTCTGGGGATTGGTCGTGTATTCTCCTATCAAACTACAATCTGACACTAAACTGGTTATTCTTATGAGAATATCTCCAAATGGAACAGGTCCGCTGTGACGCACGAGACCTCTAGCTGTATCAGCAATTATTTCAACCCAACCAAACTGAAGCCAACTGGTTCGCCTAGCTCGCCATCGAGTCCTCGCCGTAAACTCCAATGCAAACATATTTGGCATGGCATGGCTGGATCCTATTTGCTCTTCCTCAATTTCTTCACCTGACCTGGCCTCTACCCTGCCAATCCTTCTCCGCCCCCTGCCAATCCTCACATCTTCTTCATGAACCACTCTTCCCCTCCGGGATATGCGATATGGATGAATTTGCCATGCAGGTCCCCACTCCTGTAAATCCGGAGGACTTAAATTTTTTTCAAAATAGTCCTGTGAAGTAATGGCAATTGCATCTGCTCTCTGCTCAGCAAGAGAATCGTCCGGTGCAATACCGGTTCGTATGCTGGAAGCATGAGCGGCATGAGCGATATGAGTGGCCTCATGAACGAGGAGTCTCTGACCTTCTGAGTTCCATGGCTTGTACTCGTTTTCTCCAATTACAATATCTCGCCCTACCGTGTATGCCCGTGCTTGGATCTCCCTGACTGAGTTTGCAGCTTGTCTATTCTTATGAATCCTCACCTTGCTGAAATCCATATCAAATATTGACTCTAGCAAGTCACGTGTATGTGAATCGAGTGGTCGACCGGGCGAATGAATGGCTTGCTGCATAGATTTAGGAATAGTGCCCGCCTTTGACTCTCTTGGAGCATGAAAATCGCTATCGAATGCCTTCGATTGTTGCGCTATTGATACATTGCAGCATGCTCGTTTCATAGGCAGTTGCTGCAAAATTGCTTGATTGCTGAGCATCATTCCTTCTTTTTGCTCGATCTTCCCATTGTATTTCCGAATAACAGGATTGATTTCTGTGCTCATGCAACCGTGTGGTCTTATCTGCAATTCTTTCATTGTATTGTATTCATCCTTTGGGGTCAAATCATCTGATATATTCGGAGATATCTTATTTAGCTTATATTATTCTGTCCAAAATGGCAAAACGATTTGCATATCGCTGTCGTGTGCTTCGGTTAGATCTGCCACCTGATAGATAAAGCACATAAGTTTCAGCAAAATCCTCAAGTTTGTTTTTAAAGCCATAGCGAGAAATGCCAATGCGGTCGCCTTCCATTGCCTCCTGCCATTGATCCCATAAAGCCGGATTTGTGCTTTCAGCCTGGTAAGAGACCAAGTGCCCTATCTCATGCGCTACGTAGTAGTTCAGTATATCCTCAGGAACATTAGGCCCTCCGCCCATCAGGAAGATATTTATCACAAAATTTCTACTAGCATTGGCAGCTGTTACTTCTCTAATATTTCCTGGATCAATTACTATTCTCTGAATCAGAGCTACATGCGTTTCAGGGGGGACTGATAATGCTCTATCAATTCGATCCAATAAGGTACCATATTCTGTGGCAAACCGAGTTGGTACGATCATAGGGACTATCGATCCTCGGACTGGGAAATTCATTTGCTCTGCCTCTTCTTCTAGACCTGACTGAAATAGATAAAGACCTATTTCTCTTACAGAGCCCTCCCACTGAATAATTCCTCTCTCTACTTGACTTTCTGCGGGTTCAAGAGAATGAATCAATTGGGAATGCCAAGGCAGAGTCCAATTTTGATAGCTTTCAGGGGTTAACTCCCAATGCCTACCTCTCTGTTGAAATGCCAATGTTAAAAGAGTCATATTCTCAACGCTTCTAAGGTATCTCTCTTGATTTGCAGTGAATTCCATTGCCAAGAGCCGAGCATGTTGTGCAGTTAGTCCAGCTCTTTCGAATAAGGCCATAGCTTCTTCCGGACTTAGATCCCCAAGTAAGATACGAATAATATCAAATGCATAACGTTCGCAGATGCCGCTATGTATGATCTCCCTAAGTATTCTTTGTCGAATATCTGCTGTAGTATCAATTGGGAAGAGACTGATTGTAGACGCTACATTTCGAAATTCTCTTTCACTTAAATCCAAATTCCATATAAGCAATGAATAAATATCTCTATTAATTTGGGAGCTTTCTAAGACAATTTCCATATGGTCGAATCCCATGAGCCAGCGAAATCGACGCAATGCCTCGAATTCATTTATATCTAAAATTCTATCATCGAGAGATTGAATTAGGAAAAGTGATGCAGGATCAATTTCAAGCTCTCGGTGTGGGCCTTGAATGACATTGGTAGAGAAATTTCGAACAAACCGCTCGATAGCAGGATTATCGCTTAAGGATAAAAAGGCTATTAAGCCTGCGGAATCTGGATCAAAATCCAGATCTTCGCTTTCAAGAATTTGGATCAGGCCTTCCTCATCGATGTTCAATTCCGTCGCATATTCGCGAATATTTTGCCAATCCAACGGTTGCAGCCGATTGTCTGTCAGAAGCCCTTGTATGTGAGCTATCATTCTAGACTCTGGCGTGCCTCTATCCGGTTGTTCTTCAAGAAATTCATGAGGCCCCGTGAGCATTATCCTGCGTTGGGTGGCTACATCCAGGACTACTTGCTGTTGTTCAATGACGTCAATCCATGTGGCGCACCCTACACGGAGAATACTGAGCAGGGCCTCCAAACGATGCCACTCTTGACGAAGTCTTTGACTGGATAGTATCCATAGAAGCCTCCGGTATCGCGGATCAATATCACGCTGTAGGATAGTATCGGTGCGCTGCTTTAATAGCGGGCAATGGCATCGAGATTCTATCCGATTGTCTCTTGACTTGAAATTAGCGCTCAAATGTCCGGATGGATCTCTATTGCTGGCCAAATTATTGCTGAATTGTTGCTGCTGGATCACATGCGTTAATTCATGTGCAATCAAGGTTAAGCCTGTTGTCGATCGAGGAACATACTGTCCTTTGCCAAACACAATATCCTTGCCTAATGTATATGCCCGGGCGTTAACTGACCTAGCAGATCTCGCTGCTTCTGGATCGGTATGCAGTCGCACCTCACTGAAATCATATCCAAAACGCGCCTCCATGAAGTTTCTTGTCTCTAAATCAAGTGGGTGTCCAGAGGAGGTTGTTACTCTACGTACAAGGGGATTATCATTGCGACCAGCATGAGCCCTGTGGTCAACGAGATGCAATTGCTGGCTACAGGCCTTGCCTTGCATGCATAAAGTCCTCATAATCCCTGTGTTGGAGAACGTCTCCTGCATGCTCATTACATGCTCTGCTAGTCGGTTCGCTTCCCGTTCATGCACATCACACGGCAGATTGACCAAAAGCTTCGGTTGAAGGAGAGGAGAAATTTCATAACGGACAGGAGTAGTGGGATCCATGGTCACATTTGGCCGATTAACACAATCAAATCTAATATTGACATCATGGCGCGTGCCCACTCCCGTCCAAAAGGAGGGTCTAGAAATGCTACACGGCAAAATCCCTGCGCCTGTGCAAGCTGGATGAGGGTTATAGGATATGAAGCCCGCCGGCAGATCAGGAATTTCGTAGAATCTGGCAATGCCATGAATTATGATCGATCCATTTCCCCGGCAAGATCCTGTAAAAAAACCAAAGGTATCATCATAACGATCATGTCCAGTTGGTGTTCTGGTACCCTGCAAGACCGCCCATGCCTCAAAGAAGTTTGGATAATCGGAAAAAGCTGGTTTCCAATTACCTATTATAGCATCCCAAACTTCTGGAATATTATAAGTTGCACTAACATTTTGAATAATGAAACCATCTTGACTGGCTGGCTGAGGCAGAGAAAAACTCACATCCCACCGAAATAACCCATATTGATTGATCGTTAGTTCGCCAACAGGTGTAATTATAACATTCTGAGGATCAATTATACCGTTATCGTTTGATTCTTTGCTCGGCCCAATTTTGCGAATAGATGGATGCATAGAACCGCTTTCTTCCATCCTGCCCTCGGCCAGATGTTCTAGTGTACCCATATTGCTCTGGGATACACTTCTTCCCAGCGAGCTCGATCTTTTTCTTGCTTCTTCAAAGACAAGAGCGAACTTCTTTGCGTTGCCCGCTGCCCTATCATGCGAATTTATCTCACTTATTTGCGCACGCATCGCCATTATCACCTTAAGGTCAGGGCAACTTCTTCACTTGATTCGGCTGCATCAATTTCTCCAAGCTCATCCTTGCCCATCAGCCTTCCTTGCTTCGCCAGCTCTCTTTTCGCCGCCTTCGCCAGATGCCTCATCCCTATCTTCTCCCCCCCAAAACACGCCAGGAACGCCGCCCCCAGGGCCACGTCCTTGATCCCCGCGCCGCTGATCTCCAGGCGCGCCGCCAAAACCTGCCAGTCAATCCCTTCCAATAGCTCCGTCCCATCCGGCGCCCTTTGCGGAAGAGCCAGCCTCCAGATGGCCGCCCTCTCCCTGATCCCCGGGAGGGGGAAGTCCACGATGAACCGCAAGCGTCGCAGGAAAGCGGTATCGATATCCCCCTTGCGGTTAGTGGCCAGGATGGCCAGCCCCTCATAGGATTCCATGCGCTGCAGCAGATAGTTGATCTCGATGTTGGCATAGCGGTCGTGAGCGTCCTTCACCTCCGTCCGCTTGCCGAATAATGCGTCAGCCTCATCGAAGAAGAGCACGGCATTCAAGCGTTCCGCCTCATCGAAGATCTGGCGCAGGTTCTTCTCCGTCTCCCCCACGTACTTGCTCACAACCCCTGCCAGGTCGATCCTGAACAGAGCCACTCCCATCTCCGCGGCCATCACCTGGGCGGCCATGGTCTTTCCCGTTCCCGATGGCCCGGCAAAAAGCGCCGAGACCCCCCGCCCCAGCGGCCTCTTCCTGCCGAATCCCCAGCGTTCGTATACGGTGACGCGGTTGGCAGCCTGGGCGGCGATCTCCTTCAGGTGAGCGGCAGTCTTCGGAGCCAAAACTATGTCTTCCCAGGTGTACGGGCAGGGAAGGATCGTCGCCATGCGGCCCAATCTGCCATGCGAGAAGCTTCTGCAGGCCTCCCACAGCTCTTCCCTTCCTTCTGCTGCCCTGCCTGCCACCGCCTTGATCTCAGCAGGCGTCAGGGTGAACCTCTCCGCCAGAGCTGCGGCTCCCAGCTCCTCTCCCTGCGGTAAAATATGGCTCCATAGGGCTTCGGCCTGAAGGGGCGTGGGCAGGGGAAAGTGCAGGACTTCCGCATGAGGTATGGAGGCAGGAAGCCGCACGGTCTGCCCCACGCCGAAGATCTTCAGGGGCGCTCTCCAGGGGCCCTCCTCCCAAACCTCAGCCGGAACCCTGTCCGCCCCATCCCAGTACAGGGCAGAGCTGCGCAGCAGGGCTTCCCGCTCGGCGCGAATGAGCTTCTCCCTGGCCGCAGCATCCATCACCCTTGTGCCCTCCTTGCCCGAGACGGTGAGCAGCCGGGGGGCATCCAGACATAACATCCTCATCCCCTGCTCGGCACAGATGCGAGCCGCCCAGGCCTTGCGACCGATCCCCTCCGGCCCGACAAGCTGTATCAACTGCGTCTTTTCCTGGGGCTGCCGACGCCGGAGGAGCTTTCTCAGCTGCTGCACGGCATTGGGCTCATAGGCCATCTCCTCCTCTGCCTCAATCCACCTTGCTAGAGGCTGGAGAGATGGCGGTAGATCGACATTTCCCATCAGATATCCCACTATGCGAGGATCGATCATCCACCGGGCCATGCTCGACCACGGCTGCTCCTCGGAGAGGCCGGGGTAGGCCAGCATCCATCTGATAAGAGGGGAGCTGGCGGTCAGACATAACGATGAATCCCACCGGAAGATCACCTGGCCCAGCCAGGGCGTCGGGGCGCACCAGGATGCATCGTCATGCAGATAGCCGTACAGCCGCCTCAGCCGCGGCTCGACCTCCGGCGCTGCACATAAAAGCAGCATATCCATTTCCTCCGGCAGCAGCCCGAAGATCCCGGCTAGCTGGGCTAAAGGAGAATCCTGCATCTCCGCCAGTGTTCGCTCCAGGCCGGTGATGCACTTGGTGAGATGGGAGGCGGCGGGATCCTGCCGATAGAATCTGGCCTCATCTTCCCGGTTATCCAAGCCCAGGCAGACGATATCCGCCTCTTCATGGGGAATGGCCAATCCCTGGGCCGGGACCTGAGCCGTCTGCTTCCACAGGTGCCTTTGCCATAACACCCTTCGCTGGCCGCGCAGGCGTATCCTGTCTATGTTAAGCGCCAGGAGATCTTCTGGCCTATGCAGATCCTCACCAGGAGAACAGGAGCACTCCTGCACCGGCAAGATATCCGGGATCTCCGTCGTCTGGACCGGAGTGATAGCTGGTTGCTTCATTGCCTCGCCACCACCTCGAACCAGCGGATGGGCAGAGTGCTGACGCCGTTCACCACTACTCTTATGGGATAGACGCCGGCACGGAGATCTTCGGCAATATTGACATCGATCCTATCCGAAGCAGCAACTGTGAACTCACCCTCATTCCGGTCCAGGATCCGCGTTCCCATGCAGACCTCCACGCTATGGATCAATTCCCCGGAGAAAGGCCCTCCATTGATCGAGAATGAGCTGCCTGCCGGCCCGGCGTCAGGATTGATCCCCGGCTGCTCGCCCGTCTGGGAATTGATCCCGGGGGCCACCGCCAGGGGACTGAGGTTGGAAATGGCATCTTTCTGCTGCAGGCAGATCTGATAGAGTCCGGGCACAATCTCTCTTTCTCCTGCAGGGCTGGACACAAGACGTGACAGTGTCATCTCGATTCGGTCATCAGATCTCTGCCTTCTTGCCATCCAATCCGTCACATCCACATTCCGGATATCGGTCCAGGCAGGGGTGCTCAACAATATCATTCCGGTCCCGGGAGAAAAACCGATGCTCTTGATCCAGAACGGCTCTCCCACTGCGACCAGTGCCGGAGAGCTGGCCATGGTGCGGCTCCTCATCTCGCCCGGTATGGTAAAGATGCATTCCGACTCGATCCCCTCTATCCACAACGGCTGGAGGTCTCCCACACCCACCTGAGGCAGAAGCACGGGCACTGGCCTGGTGGATGGCTCCTCGGCCTTCATAAATACGACGCTGACCTGATAGATGGCTGAAAGGCGCATGGGGACTGTGGCTGCCGTCCAGACTTTGTTGATCTCCTCAGAAGTGGCTGGATGCAACTCCAGGCGAAACTCATCATCTCCATCGCGCAGATCTGGTGGAAAGACGGTAGCATCATCCGCAAATGGACCGTCCTCTGTGATGATCTCAGTTCTTGCATCCACAACCGGATAATCATGAAACGCTTTCATGGCCAGGCCCATCAAGGTCTGTTCCCGAACATAAGGGCTGGCATGTCGATCTGCACCACTGCTTCGCCCCCCAAAAGCAGTCAGAAGATAAAAGAGATTCAGAGCCAGCTCCTGATAGCGTAACGGTGTATCGCAGCTTGAGAGTTCAATCTGGTTCTTATGGTATTCATCCTCCCGGACATGGTAAAGGTAGAGACTGAGCGCATAGTCGCTGTCGTGTCCTGCCAGCATATCCGGTGGATCTCCGGTAATCAATGTATTCGAGGTGACGAGATGGCTAATTAGGGGCTGTGAAATATATCTTTCCAGCAGCCTGATCAGGACCTCAGTGACCTGGGATAGATCAATTATTGGCATGATGCCTCTTCGTGCCGTAAGTCATTACCATCATTGCAGTATCACATAATGCCGACTCAGCCGAGTTTGTAGCATGTTTTGAGAAGACCTCTCAATTCCCAGAGAATTTTGCGGCTTTCGAGGCCCATGCAGCTCTTTTGCCGTTCTAGGCAAAGAGAGATGGATAGGACCAATTGATATGTGGAAGTGCTGTTGAATGATTCCTGCATCACCCTTTTCTCTGGCACTGGATCTTCTCATCGAAGGAGCCTCAAGCGGCCCTTGCATCTCATGCAGCGCCCTCGGAAGGTCCCTTTCCACCTGGCCGGCCATCTCTTCAGTCACCCTTGTGCGATCTTCCTCAGAGGTCAATTCACTCTCAGCTATCACCCAATCACGGATCTCCTTCTTTACTGCCGACAAAATCTGCTGGTTGAGATTGTCATTATCGCCAGGAAATCCTCTGTTGATACGGGAAGACTCATGCGATATCCTCTCACTTGACGCCAATGAGCCGGGACTGGGCCGGAAATTCTCTATTTCCATTCCGGCAATCAGCTTTCTGGCTGTATTTTCCCGGTTTTCCGATTGTTCTTGATATGCCTCTTCTCCAGGAAACCTGAAAACACCCTCCTTCTGATTCTTCCATTTTGATCTTGCAGGATCTGCATCTTGCCATTTCTTATGGATTTCTTCATCTGAGAATTCCATGGAGTTGCTGGAGATATCGGGAGAGGTGGCGGAACGCCGGACCGCAGCGCTTCTATCCCTCTTTGCCGGATCATTCCTGGAAGGGGGTCTGAGATTATCCAAGCCTCTGCTCATCTCCATCTCATCTGCTCCAGCCTTTTGTGCTTCCATAACCAGCCGCTCATCAATTATTGCTTCCTCAATTTCTGGATTATTGGAAGCGTTGGCCAAAGAGGCATGTTCATGGATACCCGCGCAGTTATCGTTCTGCTCGCTATTCTTGATGGCTTTGCTTCTGGACTCTGCTGAAACCGGGCGATCGGCACCATCTTCAACTCTTTTTTCATGGGACTCAATCATCAACGTCTCTTCAATTTCTATTGGAGCGATCCCGTCGGCAAGATGCTGTCTTGCGGATATGTCCTCTGCCAGATTCTCTCCCTGATCACCGCCGCCTTCAATCTTCATTCCCGTCTGCCTGAGCAGGTTATTGAAGTATCCCACTATAGCGCCTCCTCCTTCTCGATCCGGGCCAGGTAGCGAGAGCGCCTCCAATGAGGGATCTGGGCAATCTGCTCTTCCGTCCAGTGATAGCGGTATGCCAGTGTATGAATGGTATCTATCAAGCCATCCTGCTCTTTGCGAAATTTTTTAAGTGCCCAATCACCCAGGTCCATTGAGTGCGAATCTATCTGGCCGCATTCAGGACATTTAACCCGAAGGCGGAAGCATGCCAGAGGATCTGAGCTTTTCAGCGCCTCGCCTATCGCCTTCACAGGATTCTCACCATCAGGGCTGCATGCTTCTTTTGGCATTTCTGGCATCTTTTCTATAGCCAGTCTCTCTGCCATGGACAAAACCGCAGTGCTTTCTTTGTCATACGATTGGCTCAGCCAATGGAGCTGGTCTCTGCCAGTCGGCCTTCGGAAGAAGTACTCCTCATTTCCCATTTGAACCTTTATGGGGCCGTCTTGCTGCTTTATATGCCCGAGCTGCGAAAGGGATTGCTCAACCTCTATCTCCTGCCTGCAGGCCGGATTCTTGCATCTGAGGTCGAGTGTTATGTTCTCTGAGCCTTCCACCAGGGCGGTTATGGTCAGCAGACACTGGACTCGTGTTCCCACTTCAAGGTCTAAAAAGAAGTCCTCAGGTGGAAACGCAGCACCGATTGATTCGGTGCAGCGGCGCGTTATCTGCGTTTCCAGGACCGGACGGAGCATACGATCAAAGTTGATCGCCAGATCTTCATAGAGAATGCCAAAAGGCCGCAGGCTGAGCTCCTCGATAGAATATTGAGCCCGAAGCCGCTCAGATATCACGGGAAATGCTGCAGTGCAATATCCGTTTTCTGAAAGCCACCTCATCGACGAGCTACTCCTGGGCTAGTTCAAGTATCCTGAGGAACCGGGCTCGTAACATTCGGTTCTTTATAAGAGGAGTCCCTCACCCAGCCCTCCAATTCAATCTTGATTGATTCAATTGCAACGGCATTGGCACTGGCTTCCAGATCAGGCACGGCAGTGAAATCGCTAATCCAGCAGCCGTATAGGTAATATCGCAGCGCTACGTGCCCCTTCTCATTGAGAACCTCCAAGGTCAGGTCTTTTCTGAAACCATCCAAATCCATTGCCACATCTCCTTCGTAGGGATGCACTTTATTGGCCCAGCTCTCAAATTCCTTATCGTAGGTTATGCCGCGTTCACAGGTGATACCCTCGTAGGTTGTGCGGCCTGGCGTCTTGTGGTCGACGCTATTTTCACCCCCTCCTCTGTATGTGACCACTTCCGTGGTTCTCTTGAGCATACTAACCTTGGATACACCTGCCACAGTCTTATTATCCCATTTTATTCTGAACTTGTAATTCTTATAGGGATCCTTGCGTTTGCCTTGTGCATATTCGTATCCTTCCACCATTTCCTATCTCTCCTCTGATCTTCCGCAATAGCCTAGCCCAGCTGCCCTGCCATCTGCCGGATTTGGATGATCACGAACTCCGCTGGCTTGAGGGGTGCGAAGCCCACCTCGACATTTACTATGCCTCTGTTTCTGTCGTCCTGGGTGGTGGTCTCGCCATCGCACTTCACGAAGAATGCCTGGTCAGGGGTGCTTCCCTGAAATGCTCCACGCCGGAAGAGGCTCATCATGAAGGCGTTTACATTCAGCCGGATCTGGGCCCATAGTGGCTCATCATTGGGCTCGAAGACCGCCCATTTTAGACCCCTATACAGCGACTCCTCCAGAAAGAGAGCCAGCCTGCGCACAGGTATATATTTCCACTCCGACCCCTCATCGTCTGAGCCTGCCAGTGTCCGTGCCCCCCAGTTGACAAATCCGCTGGGGAAGACGCGCAGGCAGTTGACGCCCAGCTGGTTCAGGACTCCATTCTCCGCATCTGTCAGGTTCACATCCAGGTCAAGAGCATTACGCAGATCAGCCTCCACGCCTGCCGGAGCCTTCCACACGCCGCGATTGGAGTCTATGCGTGCCATCAAGCCGGCGATCATGCCAGAGGGACCGATGGTCCTTTTGATGCCTGCATCTTTATATGCTATCCTCGGATAGAAGACGGCCGAGTGATCGCTTTTGACCAGCCGGCGCAGGGCATCGATCTGCCTTCTATCTGCTATGGGCCGATGGTTCTGGGTCCAGCTCGGCGGCGCATCTATCAGCAAGAAAGCACGCTTCTGCTCGCAGTAGGTGCTGGCCGGACCGAGAATCTGCATCACCTCGTCTTCTCTAATCTCCAGGTCGCCGGGAAGGATCATCAGGTTGAACAGGTCCATGCTGTCCAGAGCATGCATTCCTGTCTGAAGTTCTTCGTCGCCCAGATAATTCTCAAATGAAAGCTCTTCCGTGCCATTATTGCCCCTCTCCAGGCTGTAGTGACGCGGACTGTAGATGAAATAATTCTGTAGAGCAGCAAGATCATCCCCGCCTCCGTCACTAAGGGTTATGCTGAAGGAGCCGTTTATCGGCCCTTCCTGAGGGATAAAAGCGAGATGATAGCCCCATAGCTCGCCACGCCACCTATAATCACTATTATCTGTGACCTCCTGGGCAATGATGCCGAGCCTCTGCAGCACTCCATCTGTTCCACTGTCATGCTCATACCACAGTCGGTCTACGACATCGATATTTGGCAAACCTAATTCGATCACTTCCAGTCCGTTGATTGCCAGCCCGGTTATGGCATTTTGTGCCAACCCCGATAGCAGGTTAATTCCATTGGTGAAACCATCAAAAGATAATGTGTCGCCGAGGAATACCAGGCCGTTGGGCCTGGGACGCAGGTTGCTGAAGCGGAAAACTTCAATGCCCCCTTGATCCAGGCCGAGCATCAGGGGACCGGCCAGGTCATTTCGGAGAGCCCGGCGTATATGAACGCTGGTTTTAGGGTCATCATCTGAGGTGATGCGCAATACATGTCTAGTTGAGGAGCCAATTTGATCCCAAGTGCATAAGACCTGAGAGTCATTTGGCAATTGGCCATTGATCTCCGTTGCAATAGCATTGGCAATTTCGGTCTCATCCCCATTGACGGCACTTACGTCCAACTCCGTGAGGTCTACAGGCAAATAATCCGATCCATTCACGCTGATCAAGAACTGGCCGCTTTCTTCAAAGAGATCTGTCAACTCGGCTCGATAATCATTTACACCTTCAATTATCGTATCGAAAGGACGCCTGCTTTGACTGTAACCAGCAGGTGTTACAATTTCGTCGTTGATAGACGTGTTAAAATTGGTTATGTCCTCTGGATTACGCACATCCGGATGCAGTTCCATATTTATGAGATCGGATGATTGAGAAACGAACAAAGGCGCAAACCTGGGAGAGTCGGGCATCATGGACAGGCTTGTAAAACGCTCTTCGCTGATAACCCTGCCTTCTTCGGCATAGACCACCCGGAGGTTAAATGTCTCATCCGGATTAAGCGTGCTATAGTCGATAACTAAGCGGATGCCATTCCCCCATGTTCCTTGCGACTTGGCTGTTACTAACAGCACATTATTGTTAGGATTAAAATCATCTTGAAGGTCAACCAGACTCCTCAACGTTACACTAGCCGCTAAAGCTCTCGGGGCCAAACGGACCACATAGCAATCGCTCCCGCCGTTGGCAAAGAAATGCTGCACGCTTTGTGCCAGATCACTGGAAGGATGAGGGCCGCCGAAGGCTCGCTTGAAATCAGGATAGCTGAGAATTCGCACTGCTTTGTCCACCGGTCCTTTTGCACTTCGCCCTATAAAAGCGGCGATGGATGTGGATACTCCACTAATGGTATGGACCCCACTGGGGACCTCTTTGATATAAACACCTGGGTAACTTACTGTGACCATGGTTTGGCCCTCCTATCTGGTTCTGCATAATATAATGCAGGTAACCCTTTTGAGATTCTTCCCACACTATTATTGTGAATTAATCATTAATAAACTTTCGTGCAATTCTCAAGGCGAAGAGCACATATGCTGAATCAGAGCCCAAGCTGTCGGCCAAGAATAGACCTCTTGGCAAAGCAAGTCCGTCCATTAACGGACCGATGTACCAGCAAAAAGACCTATAATAAATCGGGTGGGTGGTGAGTCACGGATACCCCGGCCTTTAGGAAGGGATGGCCTCAAGCCGTTTGATTTTCGTATTATCCTTGTTTTCCTTTAATCGATCTCCAAGACTGGCGCTTGCGTCATCTTGCAGCTTGGGTAATACGAATCCTTAGCTGCAGTTGGAAGTCCTCCAAATCTCAGACCGGATGCATTCAAGCAGTGCCCAGTCACCCTCTTAGCTCACCGGGAAATCTGTCATATATTTTCAGCTCCGCCACATCGGGATTCAGGCAGCGCTTGAGCAGTTCAGACTCTTCAGATAGCGCGAGATGTCATCTTTATTGAATTAAATGTACGTGTTTAGCTGGCTAGTCTTATGGTTAGCATTTGGAGACAATCCAATCCTCTTTGTCCCCATGTTGCCAGCACCGTCATGATT
>OFEK01000711.1_pt1 | contig 30014 bp, 25 predicted proteins | sample 1521131 | NCBI WGS metagenome assembly OFEK01 (sample SAMN05720209, study PRJEB24109) | activated sludge metagenome | isolation source: Anaerobic digester | place: China | collected 2015-12-16
AAGACGCGCGCGAGTGGGCAGGTTGAGTGAGAAGATTTGATTTGGTCGTCGGGAGGCGACCTTCTCGTCCGCACGTGTCTGAAGACGCGCGCGAGTGGGTATGGACAGGTTAATTGGGATCGTGAAGGTGAGCAGGTTGAGTGAGAAGATTTGATTTGGTCGTCGGGAGACGACCTTCTCGACCGCACGTGTCTGAAGACGCGCGCGAGTGGGTATGGACGGGTTAATTAAGATCGTGAAGGTGAGCAGGTTGAGTGAGAAGATTTGATTTGGTCGTCGGGAGACGACCATCACGTCCGCACGCGTCTGAAGACGCGCGCGATTTGGGGTCTGAAGACGCGCGCAAGTGGGTGAAACTACTGAAATAGATTAAAAATCAATTTATTAGAAAGAAATTAAACAAATGATTAAAAGTATTGATTAAAATGTTTGGTCAATAGAGGATCCTGTCGTTATTTTGAGCCCTGAATTGCTGCCTAAGATGATGAAGGAAAAACCAAAACCCACCGTGGATGCCTCAACGGAGAAAAGGATCAAGGACGCAGCCCGCAACGTGTTCTACCGTAAAGGCTATACCGCTACCCGCACCCGCGATATCGCCCAAGAAGCCGGCATCAACCCGGCCCTGCTGAACTACTACTTCCGCAGTAAACAGAAACTGTTTGATATGATCATGTTCGAAGCACTGCAGCCTTTCGTAGGAAGCATGGCCGCAGTAATCCATGATCCCGAAACCAGCCTGGAAGCCAAAATAACCCGGGTGGCGGACAGCTATATCGATATGCTGATCGCGCACCCCGAAATGCCTCTGTTTGTGTTCCATGAATTGCAGTCAAACCCCCAGGCCCTCGTTCGTGACTCAGGCATGATGGATATCCTCGTGCATTCCTGTCTCTTGGACCAATACAACGAAGCTGTTCAGTCGGGACGTATGGCACCCATCGGTTTTGAACATCTTATTATGAACCTCATGGGCATGATCATCTTCCCCTTTATCGGAAAACCAATGCTGATGCTCATTGCCAGGATGACGGAGGAGGAGTACCTGCATCATATGGAAGCCCGGAAAAAACTGATACCGGCCTGGATCAGGGCTGTTCTAATTGCTGATATAAATGAATAAAAGCCAGGGAAATGTGTCTGTAATTCAATCTTTGGGAGCATGAAAAGATTACTAAAGAAATGGCTGTTGTTTGCAATACTCCTGTGCTACCTTGGGGCAGGAGCGCAGGAAACATCAGTGCTAAACCTGGAGACGTGCTACAACCTTGCCGATCGTCACTATCCCATGACACGCCAATATGAGCTGTTGAATCAATCAGAACAGTTTACGGTCAGCAATGCCGGCAAAGCAGGTCTGCCACAGTTCAGCCTCTCCCTCAGGGCAGGTTGGCAGTCTGAGGTGACTGAGATACCTTCCAGCCTGTCTGCCATCCTGAGCCAACTCTCCGGAAAGGAAGTCCAGTTTGCTGCGCTGCCACAGGATCAATACCAGGCCGTGGCCGAAGCCGGACAGCTGATCTGGGCAGGAGGAAGCATCCAGGCGACCAGGCAGGCTTCCAAGACTGAGGCAGAGGTCGGGAAACATAAGCTGGACGTGGAGTTGTATGTCCTCCGTGAACGAATAAGCCAACTATACTTTGGTATCCTTTTGTTGAAGGAACAACAGCAGCAAACATCCCTCATGATGTCAGAACTGGAGGTTCACCTGCAGCGACTACAGTCACTCGCCGCGCAAGGCATGGCTCAGGCCGCTGATTTGGATGTGATCCGGGTCGAGCAGCTTCAACTCCGGCAGCGCCAGACGACCTTGCAGTCCAATGAAGAAGCATACAGGCTGATGCTCTCAGCTTTCATCGCTCAGAAGGTGGACGCCTCAACCATCCTGGAGGTGCCATCGCCCTCTCTTCCACCAGTAGATGCATTATCCCTGAAACGTCCGGAACTGTCCTTGTTTGAATCTCAGTCCCGCCTCCTCGACACCCGGCAGTCGCTCCTGCTTTCTGCGACACGACCCCGCCTGAGTGCCTTCCTTCAGGCTGGGTATGGACAGCCAGGCTTGAACATGTTTAAGGATGGGTTCTCGGCTTTTTACCTCGGTGGACTCAGGTTAAACTGGAACATCAGCGCGTTTTATACGCTTCAGAATGACCTTGGCACCCTGGAAGTGGGTAGAAAAGAGGTGCAGTTGCAACGGGAAACTTTTTTGTTTCAGACGAACCTGGATGTTATCCAGCAGAAATCGGAAATTGAAAGACTTCAATCGATTATAAATCAAGATGATGAGATTATTCGCCTGCGGGTAAGCCTCAAAGAAGTAGCAGCAGCCCGCGTGGAATATGGCACCATGACGGCAACCGACCTGGTTCGGGAGATCAACGCCTTAGATCAGGCCAGGATGCAGCGTTCGCTGCATGGGATACAATACCTGATGGCTGTTTATCAGTTAAAAACAATCACCAATAACTGAGTGCGTGTATGAATAAGATATTCACCTTCATATGCCTGACCGGGACCATGGCCCTGGCTTCCTGCGGGCATGGGAAACAAGACTATGACGCATCCGGGACCTTCGAAGCTACTGAGATCATCGTCTCGGCTGAAGCAACGGGACGCATTATGCAATTCGACGCCGTGGAAGGAGAACGGCTGGACTCCGGGCAATTCCTGGGCTATATCGACAGTACCCAGCTGTCGCTCAAACGGCAGCAATTGATGGCCAGTCTGAAGGCCATGCAGGCTCGCCGGCCGGAAGTGCCGAAGCAGGTGGCTGCTCTGCAGCAACAGGTGGCTTCTACACGAATTGAGCGCAACAGGATTCAGAATCTGGTCAAAGCCCAGGCAGCCACCCAGAAAGCCCTGGACGATGTCGAGACGCAGCTCTCTGTGCTGGAAAAGCAACTGGCAGCCCAGATGTCTTCCCTGACGCAGACAGATCAGGGAATCGGTGAAGAGATGGAAGCCATGCAGCTCCAGATAGCCCAGCTGGAGGATCAGCTTAGGAAATGTCTTATCAGCAGCCCGGTCCGGGCGACCTTGCTGACAAAATATGCCGAAGCAGGCGAGCTGGCCGTCCCGGGTAAAGCCCTGTTCAAACTGGCAGATCTGGAGCAGGTCTTTCTGCGGGCCTATGTCACCTCAGCCCAGTTGACACAGCTGCAGCTTGGGCAGGAAGTGGAGGTTTCCGCCGATTTTGGCGAAGAATCACGGGCCTATAAAGGCCAGGTAAGCTGGATATCAGGAAAATCCGAATTCACCCCAAAAACCATTCAGACGCGGGATGAAAGGGCTAATCTGACTTATGCCATCAAGGTGGCAGTGAAAAACGATGGCTTCCTGAAGATAGGAATGTACGGACAGCTTCGCTTACCTGCAGTGGAGCCCAATAATCAATGACCCCTGGATCCAGCAACTGTGACTACCTCTGCCTTCATACAAGGTGATCGCTCAACCGGGAATCCTCGTTCCGGTGGGCAAGGTGGCGACTTTGCCGTCTCCTGCCATGGCCTTTCCAGAACCTATGTTCGTGGTAAGATCCGAAAGGAAAGCATAGTCGCCTTGTCGGATATCAGCTTCGATGTGCCAAAGGGGGAGATATTTGGCATTATCGGACCGGATGGTTCAGGCAAGACGACGCTGTTTCGCATCCTAACGACGCTGATCCTGCCGGATACCGGGACTGCGACGGTAAGCGGGATGGATATGCTAGAGGATTACAAGCAGATACGAAGCAGGGTAGGGTATATGCCGGGCCGGTTTTCGCTGTATCAGGATCTGAGCGTGGAAGAAAACCTGGATGTGTTTGCCCGGGTTTTTCATACAACCATCGAAGAGAATTATCATTTAATCGAGGACATTTACCGTCAGCTGGAGCCCTTCCGGAAACGCCGGGCCGGAAAATTGTCGGGGGGAATGAAGCAAAAACTTGCACTCTGCTGTGCCTTGATACACAAGCCGGAAGTGTTGTTCCTTGACGAACCCACCACCGGTGTGGATCCCGTCTCGCGCAAAGAGTTCTGGGACATGCTGCACAGGTTGAAAGACGAAGGCATTGCCATCCTGGTTTCAACGCCCTATATGGACGAAGCCGGTCTTTGTGACCGTATCGCGCTGATGCAGGCTGGCAGATTTATGCGCATCGACACGCCGGAGGCTATCGTCAGGCAGTTCGGGCGGCCTTTGTTCATCGCCCGCAGTAGCCGGATGTCAGCCCTCCTCAACGATCTGCGTACCTTTCAAGGTGTGAGAACGAGCTACCCTTTTGGCAATGCACACCACATCACCCTTTGGGATGATGGCACATGCCTGCCTGCACTGCAGGAATTCCTAATTGAGCATGGTCATACAGATCTGGTGCTGAGCGAAGTAGCACCAGGGGTGGAGGACTGTTTTATGGAACTTAACCGGCCCCCACAGGAAAGGGAGCCTGGTCTGATGACCAATTCCCTTAGCAATGATGAAAAACAAGATAGCCTTAAATGATGTACCTGAATCCATATAAAAAGACCAGCCAGGCACATCCTATCCCTGAAGAAAGGGTGGTGGTACGGGCGCAAGAACTCACCAAACGCTTTGGGGATTTCATAGCAGTCGATCACATCTCCTTTGATATTTACCGTGGCGAGATCTTTGGCTTCCTGGGAGCCAACGGTGCCGGTAAGACCACGGCCATGCGCATGCTGACAGGCTTGAGCAAACCTACTTCCGGTGAAGGGTATGTAGCGGGTTACAACATCCGCACGCAAGCCGAACAGGTCAAGCGCAGCATCGGCTACATGAGTCAGAAGTTTGCGTTGTATGAGGACCTGAAGGTATGGGAAAACATCCGGCTCTATGGGGGCATTTACGGCGTGCCCGGGAAGGAGATAGCGCCCCGGACCCTGGCATTGCTGCAGCGCCTGGGACTGGAGAATGAGCGCGATACACTGGTGAAGTCCTTACCGCTGGGCTGGAAACAACGCCTGGCCTTTTCGGTGGCCATCTTCCACGATCCAGGCATCGTTTTCCTGGATGAACCAACGGGAGGCGTGGATCCTGCCGCACGCCGCAGTTTCTGGGAGATGATCTATCAGGCAGCAGACCGCGGCATCACGGTCTTTGTTACGACACACTACATGGACGAGGCAGAATATTGTGACCGGGTTTCCATCATGGTGGATGGGCGCATAGAAGCCCTGGATACTCCGGCCCGGCTGAAAGAGACACATCAGGCCAAAAACATGGATGAGGTGTTTCAGAAACTGGCCCGGAAATCCAGGCGAAACGGGATTGGCATATGAAACAGTTCAGGGCATTTGTACGGAAGGAGTTTTTCCATATCCTGCGCGACCGCTGGACCATGATTATCCTGCTTTTGCTTCCGGTGGTAATGCTGATACTCTTCGGTTTCATGATCACGACCGAGGTTCGCAATACCCGTTTTGCCATCTATGACCCCTCCCGCGACCCCGCCACCCAGGCCATCGTGCATAAGCTGGCTGCCAGCGAATACTTCATCTTCGACGGTTACCTCGAACATCCGGACCAGATCGATGCCGTGTTCCGTGCGGGCAAAGTGGGCCTGATTGTTGTATTCAGCACCGCCTTCCATCAGAACATGATACATACCGGCGATGCGCAGGTACAGCTTATCGCCGATGGCTCCGACCCCAATAATGCAAGCACTGTCGTGATGTACGCATCAAGAATCGTGAACGACTACCTGTTGAGTACCATGAAAGAGGGCCGAATCCCCTTCCGCATCCAGCCGGAGGTGAAGTTTCTGTACAATCCGGCCTTGAAAGGGGCCTACAATTTCGTCCCGGGTGTGATGGGAATGATCCTTATGCTGATCTGTGCCATGATGACGTCCGTGTCTATCGCTAGGGAGAAAGAGATGGGAACCATGGAGGTCTTGCTGGTTTCACCCATGAAACCGGCCCAGATCATGATTTCGAAGGTCGTTCCGTATTTCTTTCTTTCGCTGGTCAACCTCACGACTGTCCTGCTCATCTCGGTGTTTGTTATGGGGGTTCCGATTCAGGGAAGCTTTGCGCTGCTGATCATGGTGTCACTGCTTTTCATATTTGTATCGCTGACCCTCGGCCTGCTGATTTCAACGGTGGTTGATAAGCAGATGACAGCGCTGTTGATCTCGGCCATGGTGCTGATGCTGCCGGTCATCATGCTATCGGGTCTGATGTTTCCGGTGGAGAATATGCCACGGGTGCTGCGGTGGATGTCGGAAGTGATCCCGGCCAAATGGTATATCATTGCTGTTAAGCGCATTATGATTGAGGGCTTGGGCCTGGAAGCTGTCCGGCGGGAGATCCTGGTATTGGCGGGGATGGCACTGCTTCTGGTGACCCTGAGTCTGAGACGGTTTAATTACAGACTGGAATAATCATGCTACAGTACCTGCTTGAAAAGGAAACCAGGCAATTTTTCAGGAACCGCTTCCTTCCACGGGTAGTGGTGATCCTGCCATTTGCAGCACTGCTCATTTTCCCGCTGGTTGCTAATTTCGAGATTAAAAATATCAGGCTCAGTGTGGTTGACCATGACCAGAGCAGCGTTTCGCGGCAGCTGGTGCAGGAAGTGGTCTCATCCGGTTACTTCCTGCTGAGCGATGTATCTCCTGCCTACCTTGATGCGCTCAGGGAGATAGAGCAGGGCAAGGTGGATGTGATCCTGGAAATCCCCCCGCGCTTTGAATCACGGCTGTTCAGGGAGGGCGAGACCAGCCTTCTCATCGCCACCAACACCGTCAATGGGATGCGCGGCGGAATGGGCAGCGCCTACCTGCAGGGTATCGTGGCAGCCTATAACCAAAGCATACAGTCAGAATGGATCATGGATGGATTTCATGCCGCCATGCCCGCTTTTGAAGTGGTTCCGCAGTTTCGCTTCAATCCCAGGCTGGTGTACCGCGTATTCATGATCCCTGCCATCATGGTGATGATGTTGGCCGTGATATGCGGCTTTCTGCCCGCGATGAACATCGTCAGCGAGAAGGAGAGCGGCACGATTGAGCAGATGAATGTCACGCCTGTCCGCCGGCTCGACTTCATCCTGGCCAAGCTGATCCCATACTGGGTCGTTGGTTTCGTGGTGCTTACCATCTGTTTCCTGGCTGCCTGGCTGTTCTATGGGCTGCTCCCCGTCGGAAGTTACGTGACACTTTACCTCTTCTCTTCCTTGTTTGTGCTCGCCATCTCGGGTTTTGGACTGGTGATCTCCAACTATGCCCGCACCATACAGCAGGGGATCTTCATGATTTTTTTCTTTGTGATCACATTCATCTTCATGAGTGGCCTCTACACCCCCGTTGCCAGTATGCCAGACTGGGCCCAGGCATTGAGCACCTTCAGCCCTTTGAAATACATCATCATGGTGTACAGGCTGGTGTACCTGAAAGGCAGCGCTCCCCAGGACCTGTGGATGCCCTTTTATGCCTTGCTTGCTTTTGCTGTGTTTTTCAACGCCTGGGCGGTCCTGAGTTATCGCAAAAAGAACTGAAAATGAATGATGTGCGGGCACCGTCAGTCACCCGCACATCCAATCATCGTATTAAACCGTTTGCTGGATATCCCAGACAAAAGCCCTGACCCCCACTTCTTCGTTCAACTGGTTGAGCCGGGTGATCTTTTCCAGCAGCGAATTCACCTTCTCATTCTCAACAATGGTGATTACGGCTGAATTCATTTCGGGCCAGGTATGGGTACCCATGCGGGGCTCCCCGTTGTAAGTGCCGCGGCCTTTGACATCCTGAAACCAGGTGTATCCCCGGATCTCAAGCTGGTCCAGTATGTACTCGACTTTTTCTGTCACGGCCTGATTAAAAACAATGAAGACTGATTTCATAGGGCTATCCTTTAATCCAGGTTACGGAATTTCTTTCTGAGTTTTCTCACCTTGTCACGCTCACCCGAACGGGCCAGCACGGCATAGATGACAGGTACGATGACCATTGTCACGATGGTGCTGAAGACTAGGCCGCCGATCACGGTGATACCCATGGGTTTCCAGATTTCAGATCCTTCTCCCGTGGACAAGGCAAGGGGCAACATGCCGAGGATGGTGGTGAATGCAGTCATCAAAACCGGCCTGAGCCTCGAACGGCCTGATACCACGATGGCATCATACAGACGCATGCCCCGGTCTCGCATCAGGTTAGTGAAATCGACCAACACAATGCCGTTCTTGACGACAATCCCGATCAGCAGGACAGCCCCCAGGGCTGCGATGATGCTCAGTGTGGTGCCCGTGATCAGCAAGGCAAGCAGCACACCCGTGAAGGCGAAGGGGATAGACATCATGATGATGAAAGGCATGGTGAAGGATTCAAACTGCGATGCCATCACGATGAATACCAGTATCAGACTCAATACCATCAACAACCCCAGGTCCATAAACGATTCCTGCTGGTCTTCATAAGCCCCACCAATCTGCACCAGAACGTCCTGGGGCACTTGCACCTCGTCCACGGCCGTCTTGACTTTCCCAGCCAGCTGGCCGAGCGAGACTCCATTGGGTTTAGCCGAGACGGTGACGATGCGTTCCTTGCGTTTATGCTGAATGGATGGTGGCCCCCAGTACTCCTGTACCTTACCTATTTCTTTGAGCTTGATCTTCTTGCCCATGGGACTCATGATGGTGAGCTCTTCCAGGTCGGTGATGGAGCTGCGGTATTTCTCATCTATACGCACACGGATATCATACTCATCTCCTTCCTCCTTATACTGAGACGCGATCATCCCACTGATGCGGTTGCGAACCATCGTACTCACTGTAGCACTGTTCAGGCCGTGTAATGCCAGCTTCTCTTTGTCCAGCAAGACCTGCAGCTCGGGTTTGTCATTCTTCCGGCTGATTGTAACATCCTTGGCTTCAACTGTTTGCATCAGTTTGCTCCGGACCTCATTGGCAATGGCATTGGTCGTGTTGAAGTCGAATCCATAGATTTCGACATCCACGGTAGGAGCGCCGCCAACACCCATGCCACCGCCGGAGGTCATAATGTTGGAGGTAATGATTTCCGGGAATGTACTGATGTCTTTACGTAGACTGTCGGCGATTTCCCATACACTGCGCTGACGTTCATCCACATTCTTGAGTCGCATCATGATATTGATGATGTTGGACCCGGTCGTGCTGAACAGGGAAAACATACTGCCCTCGTCATCCGACCCGGATGAAGCAGCCATGATCTCCACTTCCGGGTATTTTTCCATGATGATCTGCTCCAGCTTACGTGTGGTTTTTACGGTTTCTTCCACCCGGGTGCCAGTTTGCAACTCGATGGCCATACTGATGCTGGATTCATCTGCTTCCGGCATGAAGTCCGTACCAATAAATCGCATCAGGAAAATGGAAGAGAAGAATACCACGACTGTGAGTATCACCACGATGCGTTTGTGATACAATGCCCAGCTCAGGGTCCTGGCATACACATCGTCAAGCCAGGCGAGGAAGGGTTCAATGGTGGCCTGGTAGGAGAACCGGCCCGGCTTTTCCTTGCGTGGCCTCAGCACCAGCAGCCGGGAAGCTAGCATGGGGGTTAGCGTGATGGCGGCAATCGTGGAGGTTACCACAGTGATCGAAACAATCCAACCCAGCTGGTTGAACATGATGCCCGTCAGTCCACCGACCAGGGTCAGTGGGAAAAACACAGCCACCACAACCAAGGTGGTGATGATAACAGCCAGCCACACCTCATTGGTGGCATAGATGGCAGCCTCCCGCGGGGTACTTCCTCTTTCAATATGCTTGGTGATGTTCTCAAGTACGACAATCGCATCATCGACCACCATCCCGATCGCAATGGAAAGGGAGGTCAGCGAGATCACATTGACGGAATTGCCGGATATGAAGAGGTAGATGAATGAGACAATCAGGGAGATGGGGATGGTCAGGGCAATGATGAAGGTGGCCCGCCAACGACCCAGGAAAAACAATACAACCAGGACGACGAAAATAAATGCCCACATCAGGGTCTGCGACAGATTGCTGATGGACCCCCGGATGAAGGTGGAGGTATCCATGATCAGATCAACTTTGATGTCCGGAGGTAGGGTTTTCTTCAGTTCCTCCAGGCTCTTATTGACAGCCTTGGCTACTTTCACGGTATTGGCACCGCTTTGCTTCATAACAAACATGCGGAGACCGGTCTTGCCATTGATCTTTTCCTCAATGGATTGGTCCTTAAGGGTATCCCTCACCGTGGCAACGTCATGGAGAAAGATAGGTGCGCCATTGAAATTGCCCACCACCAGGTTCAGCAGCTCAGCGCTCTGGCTGAACTCACCCTGGATGCGGAGCTGGTAGTCCATTTCCCCCATCTTGATGTTGCCGGAAGGCATGTTCAGGTTTTCGGCACCGATCACATTGCCAACCTGTTCCAGACTCATATTGTACGCATCGAGGCGCTTGGGATCAATTTCCACATAGACCACCCGTTTGGGTGTGCCCATCATGCCCACACTACCAACCCCCTCAATGCGGTTCAGGGGATTGATGATTTTTTCTTCCAGTATCTTATCCAGACCCGCATAGCTCTCTGATGCCGTGACTGCAAAGAACACGATGGGCATCATGGTGGTGTTGAACTTGAAAATGATCGGCCTGTCGGCTCCTTCTGGCATGAAGTCGTTCATCCGGTCGAGCACATCACGCACATCATTGGTGGCTTCGTCCAGATTCGCCCCCCAGGCAAATTCCAGCGTGATCACAGAAAGATTATCGCTTGAAACAGATGTCACTTCCTTGAGCTTATCCACGGAATTAAAGGCATCCTCAAGTCGTTTTGTGATATTGGTCTCAATGTCGGCAGCACTCGCCCCGGCGTAGGTCGTCATCACCGAAAGAAACGGCGGGTCGATCTCCGGGTACAGGTCCACGGGTATATTGATCCATGCATAAAACCCCATGACTATGATGGCAGTGAAAACCATCAGGGTACTAATGGGCTTATTGACGGCTGATTTATAAATACTCATAGCAGTACAAGAATTGAATGGACTTAATCCTGTTGGACACTCACCTTCATGCCGTCCAGCAACCTGGCCTGCCCGCTCACGATGACCTGGTCCCCTTGTTTCAGGGAATCAGAAATGACTTCAATCATATCATCATACCTCTTTCCGATGGTGACGGTCACCCTCCTGGCACGGCCGTCCTCCTCAAGAAATAGATAACGCTCATTGGACCCCTGCAGCTTCAGCACGGCTATGGCGGGCAGGAGGATAGCCTCTACCTTGTCCAGATCCAGATCCACACGCACAAACATGCCGGGACGTAAAAGGGCCCCTGTGTTTTCAACCAGTACCTCGACGTTGAAAGTGCGGCTGCTGGGGTCAATGGTCGGGTAGATATTGAAAATCCGCCCCTTGAAGGTTTTGTCAGCGTAGATGTCACTGCGCAGTACCACTTCCATGCCGTTGCGAATCAGAGGGAAGTACTTCTCAGAGATGGGAACATTCACTTTCAGGCGGTCGATCTGCACGATGGATAGAATAGCGGACTTCCCCGTGGGTGCTGAAGGTGCGCCGGAGTACATCTCACCGGGCTCATAATATTTACCCGAGATTACGCCGCTGAAAGGCGCGGCCAGTTTCGTGTTTTCCTGCAGGAACGACACATTCGTGCGGGCGATTTCGTACTGCGATTTCAACTGATCGTATTGCTGCACCGCAATACTCCCGGTCTTTCGCAAGGTGTCCAGCCTTCTGAAATCGGTTTCCAGTGTCCTGAGCTGAATCTCAGCCTGATGTAACTGTGTCCTGTCCATCTGGACCAATAGCTGTCCTTTGCTGACCCTGTCTCCGATATTCACACGGATCTCTTCGATGCGGCCTGGACTTGCCGGCGCTAAATGGATCTCCTGAAATGCCAGCAGGGTGGCCGAATATTCAACCGTCCTGGCAATCTGCTGGTAGTCGAGGGTGAGGGTGCGAACAGGCTCTGCCTTCTCTTCCTGCACCACGGTATTGGTTTGCGGTTCACCGGGTTTACATCCGAAGGCCATCATCATGACGACAGCCACTCCCAGTATCATTAACTTCTTCATGGGTTTTACTGTGTTATTATTATTGAATGTGTCCATATAGTTTCTCTAGTTGTACTCTTGCATTCAGAACTTCCATCATCGCACTGATGTAATCCGTTTCGGCCCGCACATAATTGTTGTCCGCCGAGATCAGGTCCAGACCCGAAATGAGGCCCTGCTCGTATTTCAGTTTGAGGTGTTGGTAAACCCTGCGACTTACCTCGACACTTTTTTGCTGGTTATGGTAAGCATCCAGTGCGGTGCTGAGGTTATAGCGCAGTTGCTTGTCCTGTAGCCGTAGCTGATCGCTCAGCAAATCCTTTTGGTTCTGAATGGTTTTCAGATCCAGGCGCGCCTGCTGCGTTTGGTATGTCCGAACACCGCTGCTGAACAAAGGGATGTTCAGTTGTAACCCCACCATATTCGCCGGTGTCATATCGAAATCGGGTTTGAGCAGTTTATAGGTATACCTGTAGAAGGCAGCAAGATTAGGCAAGGCATTGGCCCTTTGCATATTGACATTCTTACCGGTCAGGTGCTCCTGTTGTGTCAGCATCCGGTAATCGATCTGATCTTCATGGGCCAGCTGCTTGAGCACCATTTGCTCGCTATAGGTGTCTTGCATGAGGAAGGGAAGCTTGTCGGTCAGAACCAGCGAGGTCTCCATGTCTACACCCAGATGGAGGCGTAGAAGGTTATGTGCGAGTTCCGACTGACGGCCGGCGGAGGACAGGGCATTCTCCAGACTGCTAACCTGAACGGACAACTGATCCACATCGGTCTGCTCGATCAGTCCGGCCCTGGCCAGGGCGTTGGTCTTTTCATAGAGCTCCTTCAGGTTTTTAAGGTTTTGCCCTAGCAGCGACTGCAACTCGGTGGATATGACAGCCATATGATATGCATCGGTAACCTGCGCAATGACTTCCAATGTCGATTTTTCCTGGTTGAGCTTGCTCAACTCCCGGGAAAGTTTGGCCATCTGAACCCCGACAATGTAATTGCCACTGAAGATCAACTGGTTGACATTTACATACATATTGCTTTGCGGCTTGATGTCGATCTCGCTCGCTGGCATGTTTTCGGCAAATCGTATCGATATCTTGGCCCCCAGCGCATTGGAGTAGTCCATCGAAGCGCTGACCTGTGGCAAACCGTTGGCAATGGCCTCTCGCAAGGCCATCTGCGACTTGGTGACCGCGTATCCTGCGCTCTTCAATGTCTTGTTGTATTCCAGGGCATGTTTACGTGCCTGCTCCAAACTCAGGCTGAGCTGTGACTGTCCGCTTAGGGGAAGCAGGAAAATCATCAGACCTGTGACAATCAGAAAAAAGTGTCGTTTCATACTAATGTTATCGTTTTTTTTGGCTTGATAAATCCGGGCTTTGATCGAAAAACTGGCTCATCAGTTCCAGCCCTTTTGGGGTACAAAGCCCTCTGAAATATGGTAATGCGATGTTATGCAGATAGTCAGTGTCCTGCGCTTTAAGACTGGCCAGACGCTCGCTGTGGTGTACCAGCGAGACCATCTCATGGATATAATGATCCACCATCTCAATCCAGAGATCTGAACGAAAGATACCTTCTTCCATGCCCTTTTCCAGTAACCTGTAGGAGGCTGATAACTGCTTCAGGTCTGCCTTGCAGGAAAAGAACTGGGCCTGGACCATCGGAAAGTACTTTTTGACATCCTCAACAAATACAGCAGGAAACTGGGCTCTGCGGGATTTCTCATACCGGATAATGGTGACCAGTGCCTCGATGACATTGGAAGTACCTGCAATGATCCCGAGTAAAGTCTTATTGTCCTCTGTCAGCATATACCGGATGCAAGCAATGACAAGGTCATCCTTATCCTTGAATATCTCGTAGATGGTCCTTTTAGATATAGACAGATCACTGGCCAGACTGTCCATGGTCACATTCCTTATCCCAAGAGACAGAAATAGCTCAGAGGCACGCTTCAATATCTTTTCTTTCGGTTCCATGCTTGTAAATTGGAACGCAAAACTAGAAAACTATTTTGGTTTTCTGGTTTTCTGTTTAATTATTTTTAAGAAAATGTGCAGAATTCCTGGTGATGGATATTCAGCGGTCAATGATATGTGACGGATATAAGTGGGAAGAGTTACAGCCTGGTCGAAAAAAAATTCAGCTCCCCTCCGCAGGGGGTCTTAAAAATATTGATTATGGCTTGATATTTTTATAACTTTATGGAAAAGAACTGATTCCGTATCATTCAGCAATACCTGACTCATCGCCCGATCATGAAGATCTCCCACTGTTCAAGGTCATCCCTTCCAAGATGCATTGCTATCTGGATCCTTCTGCTTCCCGCCTTTCTGGTAGCACAGGAGATTCCACAACATTCGCGGAACAGGGCTGTTTCGCAAGTGCAAACAATGCTTCCGGCCATCCGGGATCTCTGCAGTGAACTTGACCTGCAACTGACCCGTTTTCAGGAAGCCTCGCAAACGTGGGAGCATAAACTGAGTCCTGCACAACAACAAAACCTTCAGGCCCTATCGCTCAAGCTGAAACCGACCAGCAATGCGGGCTTCTTTTTCATCTACAAAGGCCGGGAAGGACTGCTCCGCCTGGTTTCCTTCATGGTCTACTATGAGCCCGGCAACTACGCCAACACCAAAGTCTGGCTGCTCCCACCCCCCCTGGCATTGAACACCGGGATCGAATACGCCAAAGGGTTTAAGCCCGATGAAACGCCCCTGATCTTCGCTGACGGGATCTTTGAAGAAGTGCTTCTTCTCTATAGGGAGACGAAGCCTTTTTATCTCATTGGGATTGATTGCACTATCAAACCGCCCAAGATTGGAGGTCTGTCATACATCGGTCCGCTGGTCTTTACCGAAATCGATGATTTTACCATGATGGCGAACTGCAAGCTCACCGGGGCATCCTCCCCCATGGGACCTGCCGTGTACATCGCAGGCGGAAATATGCTGTTCATGGCCAATGAAATCATTGGTAATGCAGCTACCCTTATGGGCGGCGGGGTCTGCTGTGCCAGCATGGACAGTGCTGCTACACCGATGCTCATCGGGAACCGTATCTCCCGGAATACAGCCCCCAAAGGCGGAGGGATTGCCTTCAACAAAGACAACGGGACCCTGGCTGCCATGAACATTGTGACCGATAATACCGCACAGGAAGCAGGAGGCGGCATTTTCCTAGATGCCGCCAGATCCTATATCCTCGGGAATTATGTCTTTCAAAATCAAACATCTAACCATCCATCTCACGGAGGTGGCATCTACCTGCATGTCCCTAAAACGGCCATCCTGACCGGGAATTTTATTATAAACAACACAACAACCGGCAATGGAGCCGGTATCTACGTCAGGGGCGACGGACCTGCCCTGCCCAATTTCAGCGCCATCGGACTGAACTATATCGCCGGGAATACCAGCCCGCTCAACGGGGGTGGCATCGCCATGGAAAACGAGGCCAATGTGGTCTTTCTGGGTAACATCGTACTGAATAATACCGCTTTAAATGGTGCCGGATTATGGTGCCGGCAAATGAATGCCGGCATCCTGGCCAATACCATCAGCGGTAACAGTGCGGGCGACACCCTGCAACCCGGACTTGGCGGAGGGATCTGGATGGATGAGGTGAAGGGGAGCGTGTCGGCCAACACCATCCAGGGCAACCATGCGCATTCCGGTGCCGGGATCTTCTACTCATCCCCAGCCAAGCAAGCCGGAGACTACCCCGTCTTTGCTCTGAATAAGATATCCAACAACGCGGCTGTGTGGGGCGCCGGCTGCTACCTGATGGGGGATAACCAACCGGAATTCCTGATGAATTCTGTGTTCCGGAATACGGCAGACAGCTCGGGTGCCGGTTTCTTCCTCATCGATGGCACGGATGCCCGCTTTCAGGGTAACAATATCTATGGCAATACCTGCGCCCTGAAAGGTGCCGGAATGTACTGCCATGGAAGCGGTACACAGCCTTCCGTCAAAGCCGGCAATACCTTTCAGAACAATACGGCCCTTTTGGGTGGGGGGCTGTATTATACGCAGGGAAGCCTGCCCGGTATTGAAGGAAACCGGTTCTACAACAACAAAGCCTTACAGGGAGGGGGCATTTATTGCCATGAGAACGGGGGACTGATCAAGGACAATAGTTTTGATTGGAACAAGGCGGCTGACAAAGGCGGTGCGGTCTTTGTCTGCCCCGGCATGTCGCCCGTTATCGCGGCTAACCGCTTTGAACGCAATATCGGCGGCCATATCAGCAGCAAGCAGGCGGGAGATGCCCTGGCAGGCGATGGCGCCAAATACACGGGGCGGGGTGGAGCAGTATACACCGCCGGAGCCGGAGCCAACCCGCAGATCTCGGAGAATTTCTTTAAATGGAATGTAACCCACCAGGGTCATGGCGGCGCCGTCGCGGTGGAAGATGCTTCCCAGCCTTTGATGCATGACAATACCTATGAGGCCAATATCGCAGGCTACCTCACGAAAGATGCCGGCATGGGCGGCGCGGTCTTTGTCTCCGCCAGTGATATCAGCCTGCGCAGGGAGTGGTTCCTGCAGAACATGGCCTTTCATGGCGGCGCCCTGGCCGTGGTGGACGGTGCCCTGGATTCCATCATCGATGCCACTTTTCTTATCAATATTGCCGATAAAGACTCAGCCGGGACAGGCATGGGTGGCGCCTGCTATGTAATGGGCACAGGAACGGACGTCGTTATGGGAACGCCTTATGAACCCTGTTTCTTCAAATACAATACCGCTTCCCTGGGTGGTGCCCTGGCCGGCGACGGAGAGGCCTTCCTCCGGGTTCAGTCCGACACCTTCCTGCATAACCAGGCTGGTTATTTCACCGGGGAAGGCGAAGGCGGTGCCATCCTGCTTTGCAATCAGGCCGGCGGCAGTATCGGTGGCAATGGCCCCGATAGCTTGGGAAATGTCTTTTCTGGAAATACGGCCGGCCTGCCAGCCCATCCCGGCCTGGCCAACGGGGGCGCAGTGGCCCTGCTGTCGGCAGCCAGAGGGGAGATAAAGGGCAACTACTTCGTCGATCACAATGCTGCCAGCCGCTCCGGAGGTGCCGTCTTCCTGATGGGAACGGGAGTCCTAGCTGAAGTAGGCGGCGAAAACGAGGATGAGATCATCCGTTATCCATTCCAACACCTGATGCGGGGCAATATCATCAGGAATAACAACAATGCCAAAGTGTTCCAGATCGAAATGCCGGTCATTCCCTGGCCCATAGACTCCCTCTCCTTTCCCGATACCCTCACCTTAGATTCCCTGGTCACCACGCCGGTCTTCCCGGACACGGTGCCGACCTATGTCAGCAAACCGCTTGCATCTATTCCCAGGATAGTAACGGTGGAAGATGATCCCTGCAATGGACTCAACCACTTTGCCTATATCACCCAGGGCAGGGGCGGCGTCCTGGTGTCTTCGATCAGCAATTTTATGAATCCCATTGCAACGGATACCCTTGTCAGCCAGGATTATACGTATGACCTCTGCCGCTGGGACAGCCTGCTCTTCGTGGCCGACGGCGCTGCTGGCATCCGTGTCTTCAACCTCGCTCCGCTCTGCACTTCAGGCGCAATACCGGTCTATAGTCATTCATATGTCCTCAATACAGATGCCATTAAGGTCTGCATCGACCCCTTGCAAGGGATACTGTTCGTCCTGGGTTCCGATTCCCTGCTCTATGCATTTCGTTCGCTACCCGGTCAACTGCTTCCCCTGGATACCCTGGCGCCGCCATCAGGCGGGCTTTTCTCAGACATCAGGTCTGCTAATGGCTTCCTTTATGCCATCCTTTCACATGGGCCATTCTCGGAGTTCCTGATACTTGAAATCACACCATTTGGATTGAGTCCGCTTAGTACCTATATGGTTGATGGCCTCGTCACTGCCGTGGATGTATGCTGCAACCAGGCTTTGCTGGCCACCTGGTTTGAATTGGGTGGACAGCATTATGGTGCCCTGAAAGCCCTGGATATCACCAATCCCTTTATGATCTCGGAAATGGCCGGGATCCCGTCCTTCCTCGAACTGGATGCCTACTACGGCGCGGTGGCCCTGAATGGTCCCTATATTCATCTAGGCACCAACAAAGGACTGGTTTCCTATTTCCTGCCCTCAGGCATGTTCGAAGTCTTCCTGATGGAAAACCCCGTCCGTGACCTGGAGGTGGCCGGACTCGAACTCCTCATCTCCAATGGCGATCCGGCCCTGCAACTTTATTCCCCCGTCACGGGGATGCCCATGGGTACCCTGGCTGGTATGGTGATGACCGACACCCTGCACTGCCCCTGGCCCTCCTATGCCGATCTGCCCCCCGACAGCGTCTGGAGACCGTCGTTTCCACCTCTGCCCGATACGCTCTTCGTCATGAACGACACCCTCCTGGCCGCACAAGGCATGAAATGGGCTGCCGGCAAGGCATCCACCCTGCTTCTGAAAGGTCTGAAAACGGGACGGGATACGGTTCTTCTGCCTTTACCAGATTCCATCATCACCATGCATGGCGGTTTCCTGGCTGTGGAAGACACTGCCAACGCCCGCGTCCGGGGCAACCTTATCGGTGGAAAAGCTTTTGAAGATGCCAACACCGCTTCCCACTTCGGAGGGGCCATATCGGTGCTGAATGCCGGCGATACGGTCCTCATCGGACAGGATGATGATCCGAGTAACCCGGCACATTATGCCAATTACATCCAGGGCAACGTCGCCAGATGGGGGGGAGGCATTGCGCTCCTGCATCACCAGGCCTCTCCGGTGCAGATCACTAACAATCACATTGGAGGGCATGAGAAGCTGGAGGGCAACCTCGCCAGGGTCTGGGGCGGCGGCATCATGGCCCAGGATGCCCGCCTGGAAGTGCTGCACAACCGGATCATCCGCAATTATACCGGCTTTGACAGCATCCCGGCCGACACGGTATTTGGCTTTGGCGGCGGGATGGCCTTGTTAAATGCTGCAGCAGATATCCAGGAGAACTGGATCATCCGCAACACCGCCACGGGCAATGGGGGCGGTATTGGAATCATGCTCGGCCAGGGCCAGCTGACGCTGCAGCACAATACACTAACCGAAAACAACGGCCTTAGCAATCTGGAGCCCCGGGCCCCGGTGGAGCAGAACAGGATGAAGTATGACCGGCCCATTCCCGGCCTGGGCGACGAGCTCTTCCTGAGCAAATTCCTTAAAGGCAGCAAACTCCAGGATTCCTGCCTGATCCGGTATAACATTTTAGACCACTTCGGCAGTTTCGAGGCCGCCTCCGTATATGGTGACACCGCCTTGTGGCAGGATACCAGCCTTTTGCGGATGGAGCACAACCTCCTGCATTCCATGATCGGGAAGACCGGCCGGGGCGCCTTCTCCGCTTCGGTCTACCTTGAGCAGAATACCATCGCCGGCCCCTTGTACACCGATGTCTTGGGTGGAAATTACAGCCTGTCCACGGGCAGTGCACACCCCTGGGCCGGCTGGAACCCCGCCAGCGCGACGGGTATTATGGGGAACGACACCCTCAGGGTGCCCGGTGACTATGCCAGTCTGACGGCAGCGCTGCTTGCTGCCCGGCCTGGGGACCGTATCCTGGTGGCCCGGCATTACGATAGCAGCCAGGACAGCCTCCCTATCCGGATCCCGTCCGCCGTGGCAGTCACCGGAATGGCATTTGGCGATACCCTGGATCTCAACATCACCGACAGCACCCTGATCCTTGGTCGCGGACCTGCGTCTCCCGTGGTGCTGCTCGACAGCACCCACCCGCGTACTTTGCTGGCTGGACTCAAGATTGCAGGCGGTGGGAGGGGGCTCGCACTCTCCACTGCCGAAGGCTACCTCCTTGCCAATATTCTCTGCGATAACGACAGCCTCGACCTTAGCATGGTGTTTCGCGAAACAGGACCTTTTGCTTTCCGTGACAGGGTCTTGATGGATCATAATACCCTGACGCGCAGACCTTTGCTGGTGTATGAAAACAGCGGGGAGCACGCGGAAGCCTATGCCGCCGGCGATAAGACGCGTATCCTTCCCGGACCGGTAATGAGCTATAACATCATGGATCTCGGAAGCCAGTTGTCGCGCTTTGCACTCGCAACCTACCCCCTGCATCCTTTGCTGGCCATCGGTTTTGAGATGAACGATGTGTTTGGGCTCCTTCAGGACACGGTTCCGGATGACCTGAGTACCTATGATACCCTATTGGCCGTGCCTTCCAGCGTTCGTCAGGTCTCAGCCTACCCCCTGTTTACCGCTCCGGCCTCCCGCAACTTCCACCTGGAGCGTGGGTCGCCCTGCCTGCTTGGACTGGATACCCTCTACTGCATCGTCCAGGACGGCCAGTGCCTCATCGGCTTTGATTCCGCCTGCATCGTCCCCGTCGCCATCATCGCGGGTACTGATACCATATATGATACCCTGTGGCAATGCCTGTACAGTTGGGACACCACCCTTTACACCCGTCTGATCGGTGCCCAGTATGCCAACTTAACCGTTGATTTTAAGGCAGATACCTGCGCCGGCTGCGTACCGCTCACCATCACCCTCTTCCCGGATGTGTATTATGCCGACCGCGTGGACAGCCTGCACCTGACATGGGTGGTGGGCAGCGATACCCTCTACGGCGACACCCTCAGCCTGCCGTTCACGGCTGCGGGAACCTATGACGTCGCGTTGTATGCACGGGGCCGCTACTCCGGCGTCGGCCTGAATAGGAAGGATTACCTGACATTGTATGCCCCTCCCACGGTATTTGCCGGTAACGACACCCTCATCCTTCAAGGCGATACCATCCAGCTCCAGGCCCAGGTAACGGGCGGCAGTCCACCCATGCAGTATAGCTGGCTGCCGGTCGAGGGACTGGAAGATCCCGTGGTCCCCATCACCAATGCTTACCCCGATTCGACCACCGCCTACCGCATCCTGGTTACGGATACAAATGGTTGTGCCGCCCTGGACACCCTCCTGATCCGTGTTCAGCAGGGCTATATGAGCCTTCGGGGCCGGGTCTATTACCTGAACCAGGACAGCACCCCCCTCACTGCTGGCTGGGTCACCCTTATACCCTTGCTAAAAAGCCAGGCAGACTCCGTTCCCCTTGATTCGCTGGGTGCGTTTGCCTTTGACAGCCTGGTAGGTGATCATGCAGTGACCCTCCGGGTGGAGGTGCCCTTTGGTGGTGTCAATGCCACCGATGCTCTGATGGTGGCCCAGCATTTTGCCGATATCATCACTCTCGGCGGCTTGCACAAGACCGCCGGCGATGTGGATGCCAGCCACTTCCTCAATGCAGTGGATGCATTGTTAATCCTGAGAAGGTTTTGCCTGTTACAGCAGGACTTCCCGGCAGGCGACTGGGCGATACCCGGCCTGCCCCTGATCCTGGCGGGCCGCGACAGCCTGGTAGAACTCCCCGTGGGCGTATTGTGCACCGGCGACGTCAATGCCTCCTATCAACCTGGCGCCAAAGAGAAGGCGGGGCCGCTGTTGCAGGCCGGCCCGGCTCGCCCCAATTACCCGGCCCACAGCCTGATTCTGGAAGTTGTCCACCCAATGGATGTTGGCTCCTTCAGCCTGATCCTCAGTCTGGAAGAGCGGCCCTGGGCTGTGCGGGCGGTGATGGTGCCCGGTTCGGCCAGCCCGGCCGTTTATCATGTGGTGGACCACACCCTTTATATCGCCTGGTATGATGTCAATCCCAGGGATTTGCAGGCTGGTGATCCCCTGGTGCACATCCTGCTGGATCCCCTGGTGTACCAGGATGCCCCGGCCCTGAGGCTGAGCGCCGGTCCGGGCAGCCTGATCTCTGATGCCCAGGCTGCTATTGTCCCTGACCAGTCCCTAAGGTATTGCTGGCAGGAGGCTGCGGCGCCGCCCCACTTCTGGTTGGGGCAGAATTTCCCAAATCCCTGCCAAGGTAGTACCGCGATTGACTACATCCTGCCCGTAAAGGGCCTGGTTCGCTTCAGCGTAAGCGATGTGCTGGGCCGGGTGTGGTTTGAGACCGCAGAAGGCATACAGCAGTCCGGCGCCCACCGGCTCCAGCTCGACACCCGGCACTGGCCCGCGGGCGTGTATCTCTACCGGCTCCGCCATACCGGCCCTGCAGCAACACATACCGCTGTAGGGAGGATGGTCGTAGGCAGCAGGAAATGAAAAGTTGGATAACGTCAGAAACCAGGTGGGGTGCGAGGAAAGGGGAAGAACATTTGCCATAAGTCGATTTCGAAAAGTTGTGGTGCGTTTTCAAGTACACTTTATGTGTGTATAAGAGCATATTGATTCCCACTAGGATTTTTTTGGTTTATGCTACCAGAAAATGAAAAGGTATCTTACATTTGTATCCAAGTGAATACATTGTAATGGATGTATAGAATTGAAAAGACCGCCGAATTTGATAAATGGCTGAGAAAGCTTAAAGACTTACGAGCCAAAGCTATAATATTGTTTCGCATTCAAAAAATGGAGAGTGATGAACACTTTGGTGATTGCGAACCTGTTGGAAACGGTATATGGGAATTGAAAGTGGATTATGCCAAAGGTTACAGGGTATATTATAAGGAATCGGACGGAAAAATCATTATTTTACTCCTTGGTGGAGATAAGTCATCGCAGCAGAGAGATATTGAGAAGGCAAAAGATGTTTTAAAACGCATAAGAAGATAAAGAAATGGAAGCTTCAAGATTTGATATCGCTGACTATTTGGATAGTAACGAGATGATTGCCGAATATCTTAACACTGTTTTGGCAGAAGGAAACGAATCCGATGTTATTACAGCAATTGGACATATTGCGAAATCAATCGGGATGACCAAAATTGCGAGCGAAACCGGATTAAGCCGTCCGAGTTTATACAAAGCGTTGTCGGCTGGAGCCAAGCCTCAGTTTGAGACCATTATGAAAGTATTAAAAGCAATTGGCGGACAACTGCAAATTAATCCAATGACAACGTGAGGAAAAATGAACGACAATCAATCGTAGCCACGCGTTTCATATCCACATCCGTTATGGTTGTATGTAAGGAGGGTGTGAAGAATTTTGTGGAGAGTGTAAATCCAAAACTATGAAAATCGCACTTGTGTTCTTGGCGTTAATGCTGGCTTCTTCATCTGGATTTTGTCAGGAGTACAAGTTAGTTAAAATGGGTAATCAGAGATTTCTTGAATTCACACTAACAGATTTGATTAGGCTATTTAATATGAGTGAGCTCGTTTGGGAGACAGAAATGATTAATAATGGATTTGAGAAACTTGATGAAAGCGAAGGGATTACTATATATATATCTGGTGAGATAGGTCAACAATCTCTGGCAGTTTCCAGGAATATTGTGGGGTTACTTTCTGTCGACTGGTTTAACTACGCTGGAAAGGAAAGGATGTTTGGTGCTATTCATAGCCTACTCAAGGGTCATTACATCGAGACCCTTTCTGGGATTGATTATTACGCGTACGATAAGTATTTAGTCGGGATTAAGCTGGAAGAAAGCACTGATTCTATTGTTGAACATATTTTCATCAAGTTTATATAGGAATAGGCTTTCAGATGCAGTATATAAATTGTGATTTGTTTTTTTTGGACAGATTTTGAGTACAGATGGCCGGGAAGGCGGCGCGAGCAGCTGGATTTTATATCTGCCATAGATCAGATATCTGAACCTTAGCACCAACCGAGAAAAATATTGACACCTTATACCAATAATTGGCATCTTTGGAAAAACGGTTGAAAATATGGCAAGGAATACATCAGTATTATTAGGGGACTACTTTGACAATTTCATTAACCAACAAATTAGGTCTGGTAAATTCGCAACAGCAAGCGAGGTGATGAGAGCCGCACTCAGGCTTTTCGAATATGAACAAATTAAAAAATCTGAGCTGATTAGGGAATTAGAGAAAGGTGAGAAGTCAGGATTCGTACAAGATTTCGATCGTGCAGTTTTTCTTGAAAGTATTCACGAAAAACACTTAACGAAATAATGAAATATAGAATTAGCCTCCTGGCAAGTCAAGACCTTGAAAATATTCGGTTGTACGCTGTTGAAAAACAGGCAATTGAACAAGCAGACAGATGCTTAAACCTGATAATGGACGAAATTAAATATGTTTCACAAAAACCTGAGTCTGGATTTGACTTTAGCTCGGTTAGAGAAGGATATTACCGTTCCAGAGTCAAATCACATATTATCTTCTATAGAATTGATCAGAAAAATGAATCTGTAGAAATTATCAGGATTTTACACCAGCGAATGGATGTAGAAAACCCATTGAGTGAATAACAAACCGGCAGGTGCAGCAAAGGCAAAATCGAGCAGATGGAAAGGTCTAATTTAAAGGACATTGCAACTACAATTCACAACAGAAACCACATGAAAGCAATCGAATATGACAGGAAGCACAAACCCGGCAGGCTTCGACTTAAAGAGGTAGAAAAACCTGTGCCAAATGATAATGAAGTCTTGTTGAGGGTTATTGCCGCCTCGTTAAATGCGGCGGACTACCGTTCAATGAAAATGGGGGCGATTCCAAAGAAAAAAATATTCGGATCAGCGGTAGCAGGCATAATTGAATCAGTTGGTAGAAACATACAATTTCTCAAACCTGGTGATGTAGTAGTCGGGGACCTGACAGATTGCGGGTTTGGAGGATTAGCCGAATTCGTTGTAGCTCCCGAAAATGCGTTCGTTCACAAACCTGCAAATACTTCGTTTGAAGATGCTGTAACCTTACCGGTGGCGGCCACAACAGCGCTGAAGGCCTTGCGGGATAAAGGCGATATCCGGAAGGGGAGCGATGTGCTAATTGTTGGTAGCACAGGCGGTGTTGGAATCTATGCCTTGCAACTCGCCAAATATTTTGGTGCAAAGGTGACAGCAGTCTGTAGTCCAAAAAACATGGAACAAACAACGTCTTTGGGAGCAGACAAAGTAATAGATTATACAAGAAATGACTTCACAAAAGGCCGCATTTGTTACGATATCATTGTGGCCATCAACGGCAATTATTCATTGCTGGGTTACAAACGGATTCTAAATTCAAACGGTGTATATGTTATGGTAGGCGGTACGCTTACCCAGATATTCAAATCAATATTCTTTGGTTGGTTATTGTCTTTTGGAGGAAAGAAAATGAAAACCCTTTCTGCAAAGTCTGATCCAAAGGATTTAGAATATGTGGCAAAACTATTGGATGAAGGTCATATAAGGACAATCATCAATAAGCGTTATTCATTAGATACTGGTGCAGAAGCAATGGATTATTTAAGTAAAGGACACTCGCCTGGTAAAGTGGTTATCAATATTCAGCCATCAGCGGTCAGCAATTATTCGTAATACATAGTTACATGATTCCAGGTCCTTGATTCACTCATCCCAATTCAAAAGTGGTTACGCCATAGATTTTCTCGAGGGAGAGCTGAGGTGCAGATCCCTTGTACATCCTGCCACATTCAAAGACATACCTGGCTTTATATTTATGAACCATATCAAGGGCATCCTGGTTTACGACAGGCACATCCAGGTATAATACTTCGCCACCTACTGCATCCAGACCTGCCCGGAACAATGCCTCCGCTACCTCACGGTTGTCGGCAAACAGCGGGCCTGCCTTGTATCCTTCCATGGCTTTCCGGATCACGGTATATCCCAGTGTTTGCCCCTGATCTACATAACGGAAGGAAATATTGCCAGGGATCTTCAGCCAGGGCAACAGGAAGCGGGGCCGGGAAAATCCGAAACATGCCAGGTCGTAGCGCAGCACATCCACATGATCTGCCGAATGGATGGGTGAAACACAGGGGTGAAGGAGGAAACCCTGCCCCATGCAGGCATAACGTTCTTCACGGTACGCCAGTTCGAACCCCCCCTGGCTGTAAAAGTTTTGCATCGCCACAACGCCATCCATGCCAATGGTGGCGCCTGGATGCAGCCTTTGCTGCAGCAGGTTTCGTCGAAGGTGCCACAATCTTCTTCCAATACCACGGTCCCTGTAGTCAGGATGGACGATAAACAACCCCATGAATCCAAACGCCCGATCATAGGAGATGATTGCGCCACCGGCTATCAGGCGGTCTCCATCAAAGAACCCGTAGAATCCATCGGGATCTGTTTCCCAGAATACCTCCGCGTCATGGGGTCCCGGGTTCCATCCCTCATTTGCTGCCCAATCCATGAGCAAACGAACCCCATCCAGGTCAAGCTGACGAAAAGCAAATTCCTCCATCTTCATTCGTTCTGTTAAACCGGAACCCAAACCTACATATTAATCTAAATAACTGTTAGACATTGTATTATAAGCATCCCTTATCATCTGTTAAAAACAAAAAACAACAACTGAAAGATCATAAAAGCCGACACACCAATCATTGTGCTTCCAGCTTTTGAGACCTGATGTACGACACGCACCGCAATACTAAAAAGAGTAACGAAGGCGAAAAAATAGATCCCGTATGCAATCCACAACAAGGTTCGGAAAATCGTGGGGGAATTCATCGCTATTTCATGTTGCTTTGCATCAATGATCCCGGTGGCACTCAGGAAACTCATTGGTAAATCATGGATAAGCCCACCCCACATAGCCAGGCTTATGCTCAATCCTATCACAGTTAGCGTCTGCTCGAAACTCCCTTTACCATTAAAAATGCGCGTCATCAATTGGATATAGGCAGTGGCGACCCACCAGCACAAAATCATACTAGGTGCGAGCAGAAACCTGTTGACGGCATAATAGCGTTCCTTCGGGATATTCAACCAAGGTTCAAATGTCGAGGGAGCGCCTTTGCCCAGGGTCAGAAATATATACATCGCGGTGTATCCTGCCATGGGTATCAGCATATATAGAAACCCCAATTTCACATGCGCGGGATTGTCCAGCAAGCGTTTAAAAGCGACTACAGGCCGGTAAATGGTAAGGAAGTAGATGCCCATGTTATTCTATTGTTTGATTTACAATGAATTACTTTTAACTTATCCTTTCGACCATATCCCTGATTGCCATAGCACTTTCTACAACCCGATCAACATTCACGATATCCAGATTATCCTTTGGAGTATGCGTTACATCCTGTGAATCCATATGTTGTATCAGCCAGACTGAACTGACGGCTATGGCAGGACAGCCAAACTGCAGGAAGATGCTGTGATCACCCTGATACCATGGGGGGCCCTCAACCACACCGGGATTTAGGCGCAGGGTTTCATCGAATGCCTCACGAATATGTGCTGGTAATTCAAATGCCGAGAAGCATGAAAGGCCTTCAAAGTAGCCCAAACCGTCGATATTGATATTGACAATAATTTCGTTAAACCTTCCTTCATTTTGCTGGATATACTGCATCTGTCCGGGTACTGCATAGTAATCTTCACCATTAAATGCGACCAATTCTACTCTGGTTTCCCCAGTATAATCCGATAACATACCAGCCAGTAACAGCAGGGTGGTCACACCAGTAGCGTTATCGATAGCACCTGGTGTGCCTATCTTCGCGTCCAGGTGCGCACTGACTACGATTTTCTTCCCGGCCTCAGATCCCCTATTTGCGATAACGTTGAAGGCCGTTGACGGAATTCGTTCTGCATGGGAAACAAGCTTCAATGGATTTCCTGCAAGGGCAAGCAATTGTACTCCATCTGTATCTTTCATATACACAGACGGAATATCCAGGTCTCCATCTTCAAACAAAGGGAATGGATAAGTACCACCAGCGGTGGCTGAATCGCGCCCGGTTGCACAAATCAGGGCAGCCGGTGGGTTTTTATCAAGGGCGGCTATTATCCGCTGATGCTCCTCAGGATTATAGAAAACGAAATTTCTGGGCATAATCTGTGAAGCTGTTATGGCTCCATGAAGCACAACAACTTTGCCGTGCATTTCAGCTGCTTCTAGTTTCTCCAGGCTGTCAACAGCCAACCATTCCCCTTCTACCTCGCAGCCCAGCGCGTAAGGAGACGAATACACCTGTAATTCCCTGCCTCCGCATTGCAGGCTGGCTCCCTTTGACATCCAGTCCAGGACCTTAAGTGGCGTCGCTTGTGTTTGCCACCTATATTCCTGAAGTATCTGTTCCACGTAAGTGCTGGCCATGCGGTTGCCTTCACTACCTACCCTTCGTTCAGCAATCTCGACACAAAGTTTGTTAAGGTGTTTTACAGCTAATTCCCTAAGTGCATTCTTATCCATTTTTATATTCTTTAATGCATCATGATAGTAAGAATAAACGTATTAACCCGACGGTGACAATGGGTGCAAGGCTTGGTAAAGCAAATGAAGACATGAGGTAGTCTATTTGATAGCCCGCTTGCAGGTGATGATTCTCTCCAGATCCTGAAGCTGTTCCATGTTGTTAAGTGAAAGTGTACAAGGTATAAGCTTACCAGCCTTGTCGGCTTTCATGGTTTTCTCTTTGATTTCGCCTGGAATGTCGAGAGCCATCAGTGCGGGCAGGCTGCGCTCTGTAAAATAGAAAGAAACCTTGATGTGATCCTGCCATAGCGACAACCAGCAAACGGTCTTCTTTTTATCTGCAATCTTGCATAACCAGGCTTTGCCATCCTGATAATAGCGCCAATGGAGTTCAAGCATGAATTTGCCTGTCAGGCGGGACTGCAATTCATGGTACAAAATTAACAGATGGTTCGGAAGCGCATCTGACAGAGCCTCCCCTGCGGGTGGCATCAATGGATCCCGGAAAAGCATGACAGCATCACTCATCATGTAGTCATTAAGATGCGCTCAATGTTTTCGAACAGGAAGAAGCGCTTCCCGAAGAAGAGACAAATATAGTGTACATTGTTTCCGGTTACCACCGGGCAAATGAGCAGTTTCGATTAAAAAAGAATGCTGGATGTGGAAGGGATAACCTTCTGCAATTACAAAATGGGGTATGGCTATTGAATAACAAACCGATATCCGATTGAAACACCAACGGGTATCAGTTCATTTTCAAATTGAATATTGTGCTTTGTCTCCAGTTCATCCATGTATTCACCAACACTGGCACTGCGGAATGGAAGTAGCAGGGCAAAGGACCAATAGCCTTTGCCAGCATGCTTTCTGCGATAGTCGATGCCCACACCCGCCGACGGGCCATAGAACAATTTATTATGCTCACTGTCGTCCATGACAACAATAGCAGCATTGTAACCATACATGAGCAAACCAAATCCAGAGAGTCTGGTCTTCTGGGTGCGAGGGACAAACCTAAGCTTCATACCGGCGTTGACACCAGTGCCTGCCAGTGCATAGCCCAGGCCTGCATACAATCCCAGGTTCTCATGCGGACAATAGAGTGCATTGACCCCGAATCCTCCATAATCCAGGCCAATACCCAAACCCAGACTTATGATGTCGATATCCTGCCGGTCCTGCGATACCGTTTGTGCTTCTATTCCAGATACAAGCATTAACATCAGGCCAATAAGAACTAACATTCTTGAAAAGACGAAAGAATAGATGGTATCCATCTTGTTGTTTGGTTTGGGTTACTCATTCCCATATAGTCCAGGTCTAAAGAAATAAATATCAGTATGATAGAGGCTATATGCGCGTATGTATAGGCGTGGGTTTGCCTCATCAGCTGTTTGAAAACCTCATCCTGGTACTGCCGGTAGTTCATTCCGGAGGTGTCCTGTGCCCTGAGCAAAATGCACATGCAACATCAGCAGGCATTCCTCATCAGAATCCCCCTCAGGGCCTGTAAAGTGTTTCAGATTCATATGTTCCCTGAGCTCAAGGTAAAACTTGTCTACCTTGCGTTCCTGGATTTCAATGGTGACACTCATGGACACATCCGAAAACATCTTAAAATCCACCAGAAAACCATGTTTGTTCACCACTTCTTCCATCTCATTGATACTGCATCTTCGTTCATGGATACAGAAACCGGTGAGGTAATAGCGTTTCATGATTAGTAAATATACCACATCTGAAGGGCCAAATCAAGCACCCGAACGCAAGGATACAGGGTTATGACTGGATGAAGTTATGCGCTC
>OFEK01000717.1_pt1 | contig 29821 bp, 26 predicted proteins | sample 1521131 | NCBI WGS metagenome assembly OFEK01 (sample SAMN05720209, study PRJEB24109) | activated sludge metagenome | isolation source: Anaerobic digester | place: China | collected 2015-12-16
ATACAGTTGTATTCAAGGACATAAGCGGGAAAATACTGCAATCGGCAAATGTTGCAAAAGGTACGGAAGCAAGCCCTCCGCCCGCAACCCCTGCTTTAACCGGATATGTCTTTACCGGCTGGGATCAGGATTTTTCACAAGTAGCATCCAATATGATAGTTAGTGCCAGATATATGAGAGCACCGGATGCTTATACCATAACTGTTATAGGCGGGGAATTTTCTACCGGAGGAACAACAGGCGAATTTCAGTTTGACATGCTTGTAACAGTAAAAGCCGATACTGCCCCCGCAGGACAGAAGTTCAGCCATTGGGAACAGGATGGTGTGAAAGTAAGCAGCGACAGCACATACCGGTTCTTTGCCCCTATGAAAGCAACCGCTCTTGCCGCTGTATTTGTGGATGAAAATGCCCCTATAATTGAAACACCGTTTATTGTGTTATCCAATGATGTATTAATGGACACTGAGAACAAAACAATGATATTTACAGCTAACAGATATGTGCCGGCCGATTATACACTGGTTGAAAGCGGTATGATGCTGCTTAACTCAAATGTGCCTCCTGCTGATGAACTTACTCTGGAAACAGAAAATGCACTCCGCGGGAGGATTAAAAATGACTCCACCGACCAGTTCTATGTAAGAAAGTCCAACATTAATACAGGTGACACCTGGTATGCCAGAGCCTATTTGATTTATCAGGACGCCAGTGGAAATATTATTACGGTATATAGTGAAAATACTGTGAACATAGTAATGAAATAGAACGAAAGGAGGCCCATAAAATGGAAAGTAAAACAAAAAAGCCCTATGAAAAACCGGAGATTGAAATTACCGAGTTTGAAATTGAGGATATTACCTGCAGCACACCCGGCATGCCCGGCATATACGGGGGAAGTTTCTTAGACCTGTAATGCATATAAGAATAATAGTACTGTATGCCAATTTGGAAATATAGCAAAGTACTAATAGTATAAGGTGACAAATACAGCATGATGCAATATAGAACAAGACAGTATAAGGTAGCGGATCTGATAGTTGATATGGCATGCTCCGGCCAAACATTATTAGAGCAGGGAGAACCATATTTGAGTAATACCGGCAGTCATGGAGACATTGCACTGAATATTAACCGAGAAAAGTTTGAGAAAAACAAGGCAAAACACCCTGAATTATCTCTTAACGAATTGGAATACATCTTTACAGGCTTTGCTTTTTCTCATGCTCTATTGGATTACAACGGTTTCTGCCTGCATTCGTCGGCAGTTGCAATAGACAATAAAGCCATATTGTTTTCAGCTCCCTGTGGTACGGGTAAATCCACCCATGCAGGGCTGTGGCAAAAGCATTTCGGCAGAGACAGGGTTGTCATAATCAACGATGATAAACCTGCAATCCGCCTGATTGATGATGCCTTTTATGTATATGGCACACCATGGAGTGGGAAAACCGGCCTGAACATGAATCTGAAAGTGCCATTGCAGGCAGTTGTGTTTATTGAGCAGGCGGAGAAAAACCATATAAGGCTTCTAAACAACAGAGAAGCAGTACAGATGCTTGTTTATCAGAGTATGCGCCCCAATGATGACCGGGAGAAATTGAGCAGGCTTTTAGCACTCATTGATGCTTTACTCAAAAAGATACCTGTGTACAAACTGGGATGCACAATTAGTATAGACGCAGTAAGACTGGTTTATGAAACAATTTTATAGGGACACATTTTTAGTTTTTGAAGAAATATATTCCAGAAGTTATTATTACGGTGCTTAGAGCCTCAACTTATGCTTCTTCCAATAATTCCTTCAAAATATTATGTGTCCCTCTTTTGGAAAGGAGGATATAGAAATGAGAATCAAATCTGATTACATACTAAGAGAGGTTGCAGGAAATTATGTGGTTGTTCCTGTGGGAAAGGCAGCGGTAAATTTCAATGGTATGATGACTTTGAATGAAACAGGAGCGTTTATATGGAAGGAGCTTAGTGTTGAGATAAGTGAAGAGCAGCTGCTTGCAGCTCTGCTGGGAAAATATGATATAGATGAGGCAACTGCGAAAGCAGATATTTCCTGTTTCTTTGAGAAACTTAAGGCGGCTGATGTGTTTGAGTAGAAAAGTAGCCATGAGTGAGCTTTCACCCTTAATGAAAGAGATCCTTGAAAACGGCGGGGAAGTTGTTTTTACAGTAAAGGGAAACAGCATGACTCCGCTGCTTCGCCACGGCAGAGATGAAGTATGTATAGTGAAGCCACAGGATAATATTTTAAGGAAGTATGATATTCCCCTGTTTGTACGAAAAGATGGAAAGTACATCCTGCATCGCATTGTTAAAGTAAAGCCGGACGGGTATGTGGTAATGGGTGATAACCAAAAGACAAAAGAATATCCTGTTTTACCTTCACAGGTAATTGGTGTAGTCAAGGGTGTTTGGCGGGGAGGAAAATATATTTCATGTGATAATTTATGGTACCGTCTATACTGCAGACTTTGGGCTTTAGGGTATCCTATCAGATGGGTTTATTTAAGCTGGAAAAGTTATAGTAGAAAGAAACATTATGTATAATTTTAACATCCGACATATTTCAACAAATTATGACATATAGGCTGTAGTATAATACTGCAAAACATATAAACTATTAATATTCCATAAAAAACAGGATTTTATTCGAAATATTAATAGAAATGTGCAAATTCATCTATTAATTTTAGAAAAGGGGTGTTGACATAAAAAAGCAAGTATTATAAACTTTAATAGTAGTTCATCATGTGAACTTCTTAATTTATGGAAAATATTGGACAAACTTCAGGGGATAAAGTATATAAATTTGCTAAATAGAATTGAACATTTTTGAAATGTTCTTTATTTAATAGGATACGGAAAGGTGATTGAATTTTTTTGGAAGCCTACTGTGTGTTTTGCAAAACGGGCTCGGAGAATGTTGTTGCACAAAGCATAAACGCAATAGATAATACGATTAAAGTTGTAGTGCCTGTCCGTGTTTTGCAGGAGAAAATCAGTGGAATATGGGAAGAACGAGAACGTTTGTTGATTCCGGGATATGTTTTTATTTATGTAGAAGATGAGGTTTCATTTGATCTTTTGAAAATGCTATCAAGCGTTTATAAAATCCTGGAGTATCAAACAGGAGAAAGGGAGCTTATAGGCTCAGACTATGAATATGCAGAATGGATATACAGGCATAATGGGAGAATCGGACCGTCAAGGGCATTAGTGGAAGGCAGTACCATAAAGGTTATTGATGGCCCGCTAATTGACGGTATAGGAACAGTAACCAAGCTGGACCGCCATAAACGCCGTGCCTGGGTTGAGTTTGACTTTGATGGAAAAATACAAAAGGTATCATTAAGTGTAATAGATATAGATATATGCTCCGTATCTGAGTGAATAACAGAGAGATGGGGCATAAGCTTTCTTATAAAGAGAAATAGAACAATAAGTGACGGTATTCTTTAAAACATCCTATTAACGTTGATCATCGACTCGTGCGTGTCAAAAGTTGTAGGACTGCATAGAAAAGTTCAGGTAGTGTAAAGGGGGATTTTACGCGAAAGGGCGAAGCTGTGCGGGGGATGCGGGAATTAGTGACAATATTAATGGTTAAAAGGTGTACAAGCTATAAGGGTGGCAGGACTTAGAGCAAGAGCATTATAGTCAAGTGACTATAGAGAGTGGCAGTATATATAGCCCAGATACGCTATAACGCTTGAAATAGAATGAGTACATGTAATTCTACCATAAATAGAATGTTTAAAACTTAAATAGTGGATTTAGTTTAGTCGAAATCATACAGAAGATGTATTTGTCCAGTTTATAAAAGATTATGGCGGATGGATTTGTCCTAGTAATGGTGATATCTATTATGAAAATGGAAAGATTTAGTGTAATATTCATGCAAGGGATAAAGATGATGAGAGTGATGATGAGGACGACGAGGATGTTCCATTTCTATGATCTTGATACTATTGAATTAACATAGCTATTCTCGGACTGTTAAGTGATTGAATGGTAGTGCCGTCGTGAGTATAGGGAAAGAATAACAAGGGTGCAAATGTAGTAATAGCAAGGGTTTCATAGGTTGAGTATGTAGTCGGAATATTACAGAATGGTTACAAGGTTGACCATTCAATCATGAAGAATGGTTAAAGATACTGAAAGCGTTATACATAAGGAAGTTCAGAAGATTGAAAAGTAATTATACATATTTCTAGATAGATAATTCGTAGAAACAAGGGGGGACTCAAAATAGATAATAATAAATTAAGAAACATTCCATTCTCTCCACCGGATATAACGGATGAAGAGATTAAAGAAGTTATAAAAGCAATGAAGTCTGGCTGGATTACAACTGGTCCTAGAACAAAAGAATTTGAAAGAGAAATAGCTGAATATATAGGTATAAATAAAGCAGTATGTTTAAACTCTGCAACAGCTGCTATGGAATTAACCCTTCGAATTCTGGGAATAGGACCTGGAGATGAAGTTATTACTTCAGCTTATACATATACTGCTTCAGCTTCTGTTATAGATCATGTGGGAGCTAAGATCGTTTTGGTTGATACGACTCCCGATTTCTTTGAGATGGATTATGAAAAATTAGCTGATGCAATTACTGAGAAAACAAAAGCTATCATTCCTGTTGATATAGCAGGTAAGATGTGCGATTACGACAAGATATATAAAGTAGTTGAAAGCAAGAAGGAATTATTCAAAGTTAATAATGAGATTCAAGGTTTATTTAATAGGGTAATTGTAATGGTAGATGCAGCTCATGCTTTTGGAGCTAAAAGAAAAGGACAAAAATGTGGACAAGTAGCAGACTTTACAACTTTTTCTTTTCATGCAGTAAAAAACCTTACAACAGCTGAAGGTGGGGCCGTTGTTTGGAGAAATGACTTAGGATTAGATGACGAAGAATTGTACAAGCAGTTCATGTTATATAGTCTTCATGGTCAGTCAAAGGATGCATTAGCAAAGAATCAAAAGGGTGCATGGGAATATGATATTATTTTTCCAGCCTATAAGTGCAATATGACTGATATCTTAGCCGGGTTTGGATTGATACAACTTAAAAGATATGAAGGCTTGTTGGAAAGACGTAAAGAGATTATCGAGATGTATGATTCAATGTTGCACCCATTAGGTGTTCTAAGCTTACGTCATTTTGGAGAAGATTTTTCTTCTACAGGCCATTTATATTTAGCTAGAATACCTGGTATTAGTGAAGATGAGAGAAATGAGATTATTATAAAGATGGCTGAAGATGGTATTGCTACAAATGTACATTACAAGCCACTTCCGATGTTTACAGCATATAAGAATTTAGGGTTTGACATTAAGGATTATTCAAATTCTTATAGGCAGTATGCTAATGAGATTACACTTCCTCTTCATACTTTGTTAAGTGATGAGGATGTGGTGTATATCTGTGGAAGCTTGAAGAAGGCAATGAATGGGGTTATTAATAAGAAAGTCGCTTTTGCACGATAGAGGTGAAAAGATGCTATTAAAAAAGTGGGATGATTTACCGGAAAATATGAAGAATGATAGAGTAAGGCCTTATTATGAATTTTTGCACAAGAAACGTCTTAGCTTAGTTGCTAAACGTATATTTGATGTAGTTGTTGCAATTTTAACTTTCATTATTCTTTCGCCTATATTTATCGTTTTATGTATTGCTATCAAGATAGACTCAAAAGGACCTGTTATGTTTCGACAGATTAGAATAACTCAGTATGGAAAACAGTTCAGGATTTTTAAGTTTAGAACAATGGTTAATAATGCAGATAAAATTGGTACCCAAGTAACCACAAAGAATGATGCTAGAATAACTATAGTCGGTAAGTTTTTAAGAAAGCTAAGGCTTGATGAAATCCCACAGCTATTTAACATAATTTCTGGTGATATGAGCTTTGTTGGTACAAGACCTGAGGTTGTAAAGTATGTTGAAAAATATACAGATGAGATGATGGCTACATTGCTTTTGCCAGCTGGAGTTACCTCAGAAGCAAGTATTCAGTATAAGGATGAAGAGTTATTATTAGCTAATGATGAGGATGCTGATAAGACATATATATATGAAGTACTACCTGAAAAAATGAAATACAATCTTAGAAGTATAGAAAAGTTTAGCTTTTGGGGAGATATTAAGATAATGCTTAGGACTATATCGGTAGTATTTAGGATAAATACATATTCTAATGATTTAGCAAAAGATAGTGAAGTAATAAATATGTAGAGTTAAAGATTGGGGTTATATATGTTGGAAACAAGAGTTTTATCTGATTTAAAATACATTGACGAGATTGTAGATATTCATATGCGGACGTTTACAGGGTTTTTTCTAACTTTCTTAGGTAAAGGTTTCTTGAGGCATTTGTATAAAGGTTTTATTATACATGATAAATCAAATATAATTGGTGCATTTGATGAGGGTGGTAACCTTATGGGATTTCTAGCTTATTCAGAAGATATTAGTCAGTTTTACAAACAACTATTAAAAAAGAGCCTTATTCCTTTTGCATGGTATAGTTTTATTGCTTTTTTAAAAAAACCTAAAATTATGTTTAGATTGCTAAGAGCTTTTACGTATTCTGAGAGTAGTAAAAATGAAGATCTTTATATTGAACTTTCCTCAATTGGAGTATTACCAGTAGCCAAAAATAAAGGAATTGGCACAATGCTTATTAGTGAGTTAAAAAAAATAGTAAATACAAATAACTTCAAGTACATTAAGCTAGAAACAGATAAGATTAATAATGATTCTGTTAATGCGTTTTATTTAAAAAATGGTTTTAAACTTTACAAATCTTATGTTACCCGTGAAGGAAGAAATATGAATGAATATAGGTATGAGCTGAATATCATTTAGACTATGGAGATGGATAGCATTAGAAGAAAGTGAAAAAGTATATTAATATTAATGTAATTATTTTGAACTGTGCTAATTGTGAATCAAGATAAAAAATCAAGGTAGGAGTTGATAACTTTTATCATAGAGTTCGACATAAATATACAGAATGTATCATGTTTATTATTTGTTATGCATTGGATTGTAGAGGGGCCACATATATATTATATTTAAGCTATAGCATTTATGATTTTATGGAGTGTGGAGTAAAATGAAGAAAAGAAAAAAAATCCTTATATGTTCGGTGTTATCTGAAGCATTTTATAAATCTAGACGCGAATTAATAGTCGAATTTATAAAGATGGAATATGAAGTTATACTCGTAGCACCAGAACAAGAAAATTTTTTACAAAAAGAATTTAATGGGATGAAGATTAACTATTATCAAGTACCCATAGATAGGACTGGAATTAATCCTTATAAAGATCTTAAGACTATTGCTAAGCTTTGTGAGATCATAAAAATAGAAAAACCAGAAATAACATACGCATTTGGAGGTGCTAAGGCAGCTATCTATACAACTATTGCTGCATCTAAAAGAAATGTAAGTAGGAATTTTTGTATGATAAATGGACTAGGTTCGATATTCCGTGGAAGCGGCATTAAAAGCAATATTATAAAAAAAATAATGAGTTTTCTATTTAAATACTCATTAGCGAAATCTAGTGGCGTTTTATTTCAAAATAGGGATGATTTATATGAATTTGTTGATAATGATCTAATTAATGAAAGTAAATGCATTATAGTTAATGGCTCAGGAGTAAACCTTGATAAATATCCCTTTACTTCACCTACAGTATATAATGTATTTTTATTTGTAGGTAGATTATTAGGAGATAAAGGAATATACGAATTCATTGATGCTGCCAAAATTATAAAACAGAAATATCCAAAAACAGAATTCTGGATTTTAGGAGGATACGATACTAACCACACTTCTGTAAAAGAGAATGAAATATTTTCTTGGGTTAATTCTGGATTAGTAAAATATTTTGGGCGGCAAGATAATGTGCTTCCTTTCTATCAAAAATCTTCTGTTTTTGTATTACCTTCTTATCATGAAGGAACCCCGAGAACATGTTTAGAGGCGATGGCAGTAGGTAGACCCGTGATAACAACAGATGCACCAGGTTGTAAAGAAACTGTAATTGATAGTGTAACAGGATTTCTGGTTCCTGTAAAAGACTATGTAAATCTTTCTGAAAAAATGGAATATTTCATTTTAAATCCACAAGCTATTTCAGATATGGGTAATAAGGCACATATGTTTGTGAGAGAAAAATATGATGTAAATAAGGTTAATAAATCTATTATTGATTTCCTATTATTTAAACAGATAAAAAGTAGCCTAAACAGTTAGGATTACACCTTTAATAATTAATATTATAGATATTTGTAGTATCAAATAAATGATGAAAACTGATTAAGAATGAAAGTATTTAATTGTATTAATTTAGACATGTGTATGGTCGATTACGATAGAATAGATTATGTACTATAATATGATGGAATTTACTAGACAGAAAGAAGCTAAAAGTTTGTTTATGTATTAAGTTAGTTAGCTAGCATATACCGACGGGTAAGGTTTACCCTAAAAAGAGGATAAAGAGGGAATATGATAAAAACCTACTTAACTAAAATAGTTAATGAAGAATGCTAAAAGTTCTTTATTATTATTGCCGATTAGTAAATTACATAATAGGAAATTTTCTAATTGTATGCAAATTACTTAAATACTTGTAACTAAATTTCAAATGATAGTCAAGGGTATAAAGGCTTGACTAGTATGATTTCCTTGACTCTTGCCTGAAATTTGTTGAAAAAAGGTTATGATAACGCTAGAAAATCGCTCAATTTTAATTAAATTTTACATTATCAAGCAATATAAGACTGATGTCTATGATTTAAGATACTTTAATGCAGTTGGAAAATATTAATTATGCCATACGCTGTTGCAACTCCATGGTTTGTTATACATTAAGTAGTTGCTATATAACTAACAGCAAACAATCAACGAGGGAGCGAAGAGAGTCATAGTTTTTCATACATCAAGAATGTTATCAATGGTACCCTTACAATTTGTCTTACAATTTTCGAAGCAATTGAATGGTCGTTAAAGTTGCATATAATGAAAACAAGTTTTATTCTACATATAACGCAGCGTGAAAAAGAGTTATGGATTGAATATCAAGCTGATATTTAAATGAGATATAGAAAATATTAAGCACTCACATTCTAAAATAAGCAAAGTTTGAAATACTTAGTTATAGTCCTGATTTTATTAGAAAATGGAGTTAGTTAACGATAGAATAGAATAAGGAGAAATTTGAATGTCTGATCCAATAAAGGTTTTGCAAATTGTTACACAGATGAATAGAGCCGGACTTGAAAGTCGTCTTATGGATATTTATAGAAATATTGATAGAAGTAAAGTACAGTTTGATTTTTATACTTGTCGGACTGAAAAAGGATTCTTTGATGATGAAATTGTTTCTTTAGGTGGTAAAGTATTCTATTCGGAACCATTGTATTTTAAACAAATATTTAATGTACCAAAAAGGTTCTATAGTTTTTTATCCATTTACAGTGAATATAAAATTGTTCATTGTCATCTTAACCAATGGTGTGGTGCTGTATTAAATGGTGCAGAAAAGGCTAATGTTCCTATAAGAATTGCACATTCTAGAACTTCACTTGAAACAAAAGATTTAAAAAATTTCATTAAAAATGTTATTAAGTTTTCTGTTAATAAGTATGCTACTCATAGGTTTGCGGTTTCTAGAAAAGCAGGAGTTTGGTTATATGGAAAGAAAGTATTTGATAGTGAGGTTGTTGAAATTTGGCCTAATGCAATTGATTGTTCTAAATTTAAATTTGAACCTACTAAGAGAGAAGAATATAGAAAAGAACTTAATTTACTTGATTCATTTACGCTAATACACGTTGGAAACATTCGTCCTGAAAAAAATCATAAATTTTTAATTGATGTTTTCAAGGAAATAAAGAAAGAACAAAATAATGCTAAACTTTTAGTAGTTGGTTCAGATTATATGTCAGGAGAGATACATAGATATGTAGAAGAACACGGAGTAGGCAAAAATGTGATTTTTTTAGGCCCTCGTTCTGATGTTTCAAACTTGCTTCAAGCGGGGGATGTATTTGTATTCCCATCTTTATACGAAGGTTTCCCAGGAGCAGTGTTAGAAGCTCAAGCATCTGGATTACCGTGCTATATTTCTGATACTATTACTGAAGAAGTCTGTGTTACAAATTTAGTTAAACGAATTTCATTACAAAAGCCAATTGAGTATTGGAAAGAACAGATTTTGAATAATGTCAATATTAATAGAATAAATACTTATGATATTCTCAAGTCTAGTGGATATGATATTCATTCAGTTTCTGAACGATATAGTTTCTTTTACACTAATATTATAAATGAAATAGGTGAATAAATATGAACATTAAAATAAATGCAGCTATTGAGTGATTTCGAAAACTAATTTCCAGTAAATAAATGGGAGTTAAAAATCACTAAAATTGAGTAGGTATCAATAAAAAATAAGATATATTTTAGAAAATGTAGTAAATTAGCATGTTTGAACCTTGAAAAGAGAATAGCAAAGCTAACCTTACAGAAATAAGGCTTTAAAAAGGTGTAGAATAAATTAATTTTACTTATGCAGCTTGAGTAAGTCTTTCACTAAGTAAATCAATAAAGCTAAATTTTGACTTTTTAAGTCTGGCATACAAAAGGACATTTAGTGAATGTACTACACTCCACCAGAAAGTACGTTTCTTACCTCTGGTATGAGACTGCTCAAGCCCATAATCATTAAGTATACGCTTGTTTACACGTTCAGAAGTGGTGCGGCTGTTCATATGTTCTTTCCACTCATCAGAGCCGCGAGGAACTACAGTAAACAAACGAAGATCCCAAGAAGGCTTTGTATAAATGCATCTTCCGTATGGTGAAGGAGAACATTGCTCTTTACAATCGCAGGAATCAATTTTCCCAAGTGCTAAAGGGCAACGATATTTAATTCTGCATCGGTCTTGGTTAAATCCCCAATTTACCATTGCATGACCTGCCATACAGTGAGGAACACCATTTTCATCAATATTTAGATGTGGCGGGTACTGGAAATTACCTTTATTGGTTTCATTTAAAGGGATAAAAGCTTTCATGTTCCATTCATGAAGCAATTGGTATGAAGCATAATTGTCATGGGCACCATCACCGATAAAGCTGTTAAAATTAAAATCAGGATAAAGTTTTCTGGCTTCGGCAAGTGCAATAACCGCTGAAATGCCGTCAAACCTTTGAGCTTGAACCATTCTGAGATAAAAGGGAAGGTCTGATTTTAAGTCCTTATTGTAAACTGACAGAATGTATTCGGTATGGCCATAAAACCATTGACCATGATAGCTATCCCAACCCCAACGGGCATAAGGGTCGGAGAACTTACGGGCACAGTCACAGTTATAAATACCATTTTTTATACAATCACAAACCTTATTGCCAAAGTTACTGGCACCGGTATTTATGCACGTTCCATCACCTGAAACATCAAGTTTTTTAGTATCTCCGTATAAACCTTCTTTGGCTGAGGGCTCTATCCCAATTTTGGCAAAAATTTGTTGCATGAGCAATTCGGGTCTTGATTCGAAGATCTTACCCTCTAGAGCTAAGTCAACAAATTTCTGTATAATACCTGGATGCCGGGGTGGCTGTTTTTTATTCTTTTCCAGCTTTTTAGCGGGTTTGCGTTTAAATGTGTGAAGAGAATGTTCAAATTCATAGTCAATCTCGGGATTTGACAGCCATACCCGGTTGATAAGGTCATAGTATGAACCGACTTGATGGATTTCGTCCCTTGATAAACCAATCATATTGCAGAGGATTTCATTAGATTGGAGTTTTAAAACCCAGTTGGTAATGCTGTGTTCTTTTAATTCTGACATTAGAATGAATGAACGGATAAGCTCCGGTTGGTTTTTGGCAGGAGCGCCGGTAATTGAGTAGTATGAGGAGAGTAAGGGTTTTAAGGAATCAAGATCAAGGATATACAGTTTTGATAATGCATCTTTATACTGCATTACGTTTTTAGGATCAGCCTTAAAAAACTGAAAAAAATTTTCTTCGAGATAGCTTTGATATTCTTTGTGTGTACGCCAAGGTCCTAACATATGAAACACCTCTAAAATCAAGTAGTATGGCCAAAAAAGAACCATCCAAATCGATTATTGGGGCGTTTTGAAAATGTCAAGGGTTTTTGGAAAAAAAGTTTAATTTTTTAGCGACTTTTTGGGGGTGAACTAAAAAAGGCAACTCTTGAAAGTCGCTAATGGCAATATGTTTAAGTTTTCGAAATTACTACTATTGTAATAGGAGGTAATCATCATAATACACTTGGAGTAATTAGAAGTTTAGGTGAAAAAGGTGTATGTGTTCACGTAGTAATTATATCTTCATAATGAATAAATTTCATATGTCAAAATTAGCTTCCCAGAGTGGCTTTATCACACCCAAAACACGGATTATTAATACAGAAGAATTTATTTGAGAAGAAAAACTTCCAAATGATATAGTATATCCTTGTATAATAAAACCAACAGTAAGTGCTATAGGAAGTATAGAAGATGATGCTAAAAAGTTTTAGGAGGAAAGAACATGAATCGAACTATTTTAGAACTTGTTAGAAAGGTTTCTCATGCTAATGAGACTTTTTCTATTATTTATAGTATATTAAGCGATTTAAAAGCAAAGAAAAACAGGAGATTGGATGATGAGACTTATTTTAAGAAAAGATATAGATCATATGTAGGAAAGGATTTAATTTTAGATAATCCACAAACTTTTAACGAAAAATTGTTATGGCTACAGATTCACGATCATAATCCGTTATACACAAAGTTAGCAGATAAATATCTTGTGAAAAAAAATGTTGCTGATACAATAGGTGAGAAATATGTAACACCTTTAATTGGTGTATGGAATTCTGCAGATGAAATACCTTTTGAGAAATTGCCTAATGAGTATGTACTTAAATGTAATCATGATTGTGGCTCAGTATTTATTAAAAGATCTGGAGATACTGTTAATGAGAAAAAAATTAGAAAAAAATTTAATAAAGCTTTGAAGAGAAATTATTATGATGTAGGAAGAGTATGGAGTTATAAAAATATAAAACCGCTTGTATTTTGTGAAGAATTAATTTCTACGAAAGATGGAAAGGTTCCAAAAGATTATAAAATATTCTGTTTTGACGGAGAACCTAAATTTGCTTTTGTAGCATCTAATAGAGGTGAAGATACAAAATTTGATTTTTATGACATGAATTGGAATCGTATACCGGTTAAACAACATTATCCTAATAGTAAACTTGATATTCCTAAGCCAGAACAGTTTAACGAAATGGTAGAGTGTGCTAGAAAACTATCTAAAAATATACCTCAGGTTAGAGTTGATTTTTATATTGATGCAAATGGAAATGTAATATTTGGAGAAATGACATTCTGTCATTTCTCAGGTAAGGAACCTTTTGAACCAGAGGAATATGATTCACTATTTGGCAAATATATTAAATTACCTAAAATTTAGCAAATTAGATAATAGGTTATTGGACATATATAATACTTCTTAATGAAGTGTACCTGTATATGAATTATAAAAAATGAGTAGAGATTTACTTAATAAATATTCAATATTTAATAAAACTACTAGTGGCAGTAATTTCTGATTATAAGGATGAATATTTAACGAATATTTATTCTGAGTATAATCAGCTATGGAACAGAGCTAGCTTAGGGTAAACTTTGGCAGGCTTGTAATATTATATGGTTATATTCTTAAAATCCTTGATAAAAGTGCTTTGAGTCTATTTAGCATTTAAATGAATTAACACTATGAATAAATATTTGAAGGAAGATATTATGAAGGAAAAAATAAAAATTATTATTGCGGCAGATCTTGTGCCTACACAATCCAATATTGAATATTTTAAGACAAAAAACATGGACGCTCTAATCGGTCATGAACTCGTAACATTGTTGAAATCTGCAGATATACGAATATTTAATCTTGAAGCTCCTATAACCGAGAGACGTGACAAGATAATAAAATCAGGACCGCACCTAAAAATTGATCCTGTAGCCATTAATGGTATAATAGAGTTAAATCCGTCAGTGTTGTCGTTGGCAAACAATCATATCAAGGATTACGGGGAGAATGGAATTAGAGATACTATTGATTATCTTCGGAATAATGATATTCCCTATGTCGGAGTTGGAGAGAATATTGATAAAGCACGTGAGGGAGTTACTATAACTATAAAAGGTCATATTATTTCCGTTATTTCTTTCGCGGAACATGAGTTTTCGATTGCACGTGATAATCAATGCGGAGCTAATCCATACGATCCTTTGACTTCTTTTGACGATGTAAAGAGAATAGCCGAAAGATCCGATTATGTTATAGTGCTGTTTCACGGTGGAAAGGAGCACTATCGTTATCCAACAGTTGAACAAAAACGGATATGTAATAAATTTTTATCAGTGGGCGCAAACATTGTTGTATGTCAACATAGCCATTGTATTGGGGCAGCAGAAAACATAAACGGTGGAGTTGCTGTATACGGTCAGGGCAATTTCATTTTTAATCTTTGCGATGATGAGCGTTGGAAAAGTAGCCTATTGATTGAAATCGAACTGTGTGAATTATCTAGTATTAGTTACATACCAATAGTAAAATGCGGTGCAACTATTAGAATTGCAAATGAAGAAGAAGCAATACATATAATAGATGGTTTTGAGTCACGGTGTAAGGAAATTTTGGAAGAAGGTTTCCTTGAAAAGAATCAAAAAATAGCAGCCAAGCGTGCTGCGAATTATTATTTGAAGAAACTTCACGGTGCAGGTTTTTTCTTCCGAGTTCTTGATAAAATACTTTCAGGTAGAATAATTAGATATATTTATAGGCATTCCAGTATAAGAGCAGAGCTGTTGAATTGTATAGAATGTGAGACACATAGAGAATTTATTACGGACTATCTTCGTAATTCATTAATTGATTAGAATGGTGATAATGTGAAATGAATAAAAAAGTTGTAATTATTGGTGATGAACACTACAACACTCTCGGTGTCATCAGAAGTCTAGGTGAAGCGGGTGTTCGGCCTGATATTATTATTATTGATTCATGTAAAGCAAAAAGTTGGGTTCTGACCAGTTGTTACGTAAAACATGGTACTATTGTCGAACGCAACAATGAAAAAATTATAGCTGTTCTTTTGGATAAATCAAATGGCCAAAACGAAAGAATATATCTTGTCCCTACAAGTGACTTTGCAGTTAAGCTTATTGATGATAATTTTAATGTGCTAAGAGAGCATTATGTTTTGCCGAGTATTGGGAATAAAGCTGGAGAATTAACTCGGCTTATGAACAAAAGAGTTATGGCACAATATGCAGAGGATGCTGGATTTTTGATACCTAAAACTAAAAGTCATTTTGTATTGCCTGATTTTAAAAATGATAAAGAGTTATTCGAAAGCATCAATGTTTTATATCCAGTTATCGTAAAACAAGAAAATGCTTTTGCGGCTAAAGATAAGATATGGATAGTGAAAAACAAAATTGAATTAAAATCTGCACTTTCTAAGTGTATAAATGAAAAAGTCATTATTCAACAATTTATAGAAAAGGATGAAGAAATTGGCATACAAGGTGTAGGTTTTGGCAGCTCTGCTGAGCCAGTTGTTCCAGGTGTTGTACATAAAATAAGAACATCTTTAAATGCTATTGGAAGCACGACATATGCTGATTTACGGAGCATAGCCCAAAATGATCCAGTTCAACAGGTTAAGAACTTCATAAAAAACATCGGATATTATGGTATTTTTGACATTGAGGTATTGCGGAAGGGTGAAAGTTACTATTTTATAGAGTGCAATTTCAGAAACGGAGCTTATGGGTATTCATACACACGTATGGGAGCAAATCTTCCTATGATATGGATGGGGGAGAATGTAGGAGTGAATACATTTAATTATACCTCATTGAAATTAATAAATACCTTCAGCGACTACAAGCATATTAAAAACGGCAATATTTCTTGGTATAAGTGGATGTGGCAGTTGGCAACAGCTAATGTTTATCTTACAGCAAACTGTAAAGATCCCAAACCATTTTTTTATAGACTAATCATGAGGTGAAAATAAAAATGTATTTAATTCGTTTAGATGACGCATGTCCATATTACGATGTAGAAAAGTGGCAACATGTTGAAGGCATACTAGACATGTATAAAATTAAACCGATTGTGGCTGTGATTCCCAAATGTCAAGATAAAATGTTTGTCAATCAATATCAATACAACGATTTGTTCTGGGACAAGGCACGACACTGGCAGGATAAGGGTTGGACGATTGCGCTACACGGGTATAACCATGTTTATACAAATATGAATGCAAAGGGATTGAATCCGATAAATAATTTTTCAGAATTCGTTGGATTAAGTTATGAGGAGCAATGCGAAAAAATATATAATGGAGTGAAAATCATGAATGATCATGGTTTACATCCGAAATGTTTTGTAGCTCCCGCACACAGCTTTGATACAAATACTTTAATAGCGTTAAAGAATGTGTCATGTATCAGGGTAATAAGTGATACAGTTGCTAATGATATATATTACAAGCATGAAATGCTTTTTATACCTCAACAATGCGGCAGTTTCATTCGAATGCCATTGAAAATTATAACTTGCTGCTACCATCCTAATGCCATGCAGGCTAAGGATATACATGCACTCGAAAATGTTTTAGCTAAATATAAAGATAAATTTACGAACTTTGATTCTCTTAAATTTAAGAAAAGAAATTTCGGATTCTTTGATTATATGCTGAAAAATATATACTTTGCTCGCAGAAAGATGAAAAGAATTAACATACATTATTGAAAAGGACTGATCTTTTATGAAAATAAAGCAAGTGAAGCTTAAAGCACTGGAGGATACATGGAAAAAAATGTATTCTTCTAATAATTTGCTCTTTCCTTATTCATCATACGAATTTGCTTCTTGTTATAACAAATACTTTCATCTAGGAAGTAAACGCTTGTTCATGAAGCAATTATTTTTTTTGATATCTAATGATGATAAGGATGTGGCAATAATACCTCTGATTTGTAGAAAAGACGATTATTATTTATATGGAGATATGTGTGCAACAGGTTATCTTGACATCATAACAGCTGGCGAAATCACAGATGATGAATACAGCAAGATTTTTGAATTAATTTTTTCAAAAATTGGCAATGCTACATTGAACTTAAACAAAATTAATGACCGTAGTCGTTTATTTCATTATTTATTGAAGTATTATACAGAGGAATACTCTTCACCTTGTGTCAATATCTCTTTTAGTAATGATTATGATACATATATGAAGTCACTAAGTAAGAGCGTACGGCAAAATATAAGAACTGCGTATAACCGTATTCAACGTGAAAATCGTACATGTAATTTAAAAGTCATTATAAATGAGTCACTACCAAGCGAAATTATAAATGAGGGAATGAAGATTTATAATAAACGTGAGGAGAACAGAAATAAAAAAAAGAGTTCATTAGTAACTAAAATTATCAGAAGACACTTTAATCCGATTACTACATCAACATTGTTTATACCTAATAATATTCATGCGTTGTTTTTTATTGATGGTGATATTGCTGCATTTTTGTCAGGATATATAACAAATGATAATAAGACAATAGTAGTACCTCGTCACGCAATAAATATTAACTATTCTTCATATAGTGCGGGAACATTACTTATAACTGAACTTATACGATATTGTATTGATAATACAGAAATCAGGAATCTTGACCTTTCCAGAGGTGATGAGAAATATAAATATTCATTGGGTGGTACAACTCATTACAACCATTCATTTGTTTTGAAACATCAGAGAGAGGGGAAGAAATAAATGAAAAAGGTAATATATCTAACCACATCTTTATTCCCTGAGGGGCAGGCGTATTCAGTGCGTGTTATAGGATTTGCAGCTTTGTTTAAATCATTGGGATATTCTGTACATGTGATTGCTGACAGTACAAGACAAACCGATATTGTCAGGAACAAAATATATACGTTTGATTACGGCACATATGAGATTTCAGGAAAGAATGGACGCTTAAGTAGTAATCTTACAAACAAGTATTTTGCAATTGCCGCTTTGAAAAAACAATTATCTAATAGCGATGCTTGCGCTGTTGTAGCAAATGCGTCAAGTGACAGGTTCAATGATGTTTTATTATTGTGCCATAAAAACGGAGTCAAACTAATATTAGAAGTTTGTGAATGGTATGATGTTATATCATCGCGTCTTGGCTTGATTGATTACCGCAATTATCGGATGAATCGGATGATGGAAAAGGGTTATTCTAAGGCAGACAGCATAATTGCAATCAGTAGGTATCTCGAACAGCATTTCAGTAAAAGGAACAACATAGTCATAAGAATACCAACAATTTTTGATACTCAGCAATTATTGTATACCATCGATTCCAATAACCAAAAGATTGTTCTAGTGCACGCAGGAAGTTCTGTTATACATAAAGAAAAATTTAAACATATTATGATGGCAATTCAAAAAATTGGAAAGGATACACCGATTGAATATAGAATATATGGATCTAGCCGAGATATTGTCCTGAAAAATATAGACGGTGATGACGCGTTGCTGCATGCTTTGGGAGAACAGGTCAAAATAATGGGAACAATCCCACAAGCTGAAGTAAATAAGGCATATCAGCAAGCGGATTTTTCAATATTTATGCGTGACAGAAAATGTTCTACATCAGCTGGATTTCCAACCAAGCTTGCAGAAAGCATGGCAGCTGGAACACCAGTAATAGCAAATGACACTGGAGATATAGGCTTATATTTGAAAGACGGATACAATGGGTTTTTGATAAACGACAATTCTATCGAAGAAATCGAATCCACGCTCAGAAAAGTGATTTCACTGTCTTCGAAGCAGAAGAAAAATATGCGTGAAAATGCTCGTAAGACAGCAGAAGCAAGTTTTGATTATAGAAGTTATATAGATATCGTTAAGGAGTTATTCAAAGATTAATTTATTAAAATGATTTACTTGAACAATGAAAGGAAATGATATGACATGAAATTTATCAAATTAATAAAAATTATTATAGATAAGTATCAGCAAGCCAGCAACCCTGTAAAGTACGCAAAAAAAATCGGTGTTAACATAAAGGGACGGGTTCATTTATATGGAAAACAGATATGGAGTACAGAACCGTGGATTATCACTTTGGGTGATAATGTTTATTTGACAAACGGAACGCGCTTTATCACACATGATGGAGGCACATTAATATTAAGAGATAAGGTTCCTGATCTTGAAATCACAAAGCCAATTACAATAGGAAATAATGTATATGTAGGGGTTAATACTACATTCCTTCCGGGGGTAAATATCGGCAATAATGTGATTATAGGGGCATGTTCAGTTGTTACGAAAGATATACGTGATAATTCAGTTGCGGCAGGTAATCCTGCTCGTGTTATCAAAACTATTGATGAGTATTTTGAAAAAGTTCAGGCAGAATCGTTGCATCTCGGACACCTGAAGGGTAAAGAAAAAGATATTGCATTGCGTAGGTATTATAAATATGATAAATAAAGTCTTGAGTATTGTTAAAAAATCTGTCATGAAACTTTTCGACAAAGATAAGCTGAAAGTATATGTTTACACTGCTTCTAACATTGCTACAATGCTGATGGCATTTGCTATATCAGTTCTTCTAACAAGATGGTTAAATCCTGAAATATACGGTAAATACAAATATGCAGTAAACATTCTTTTTACCTTACCTACATATTTTGAATTTGGCATTCACTTCTGCTCAAGCCGGATTGTTGCCGAGGATAATGCTGATGAAAGTCACGGTGTTGTTCCAGTATCAATTGGGGTACTGTCTGCATTAGCAGTGATAATAACTTTCGGATTGTATATGTTCATTTTCACATGTAAAAGCTTTGAAATATATACAGGTATAGAAAAGCTCAATGATGTAAGAATCATTTTTCCATTTATTATCGTATTTGCAAGTAATATTGTTGTTACACAGCTTTACCAGGGTACCGGGAAAATATACAGGCTATCCGCATATTCCTTTATTCAATATGCTATAGTTATTGTGGGCGTTGTTGTAGGTCATTATGCAACTTTGCAACTGACGTTTGAATATTGCATTTTTGTGTATATAATATCGAATGCTGTAGTTCAGATGCCCGTACTAATGAGAATCCGTATTCAGAGGGATTTGATTATACCAAACTTCAAAAGATTGTTTCATGATATAAAATCCTTTGGTATTAAGATATATCTTTCGTCTTTTGCGACAAGCGGAGCTTCCACATTGATAGGGCTTATATGTGGCTCTATATACGGGTATTCAGAATATGGTTATTATACTTTGGCCATTTCTCTCGCTCAGTTTTTTACTTTCATTTCATCGTCTATGGCTACTGTGAAATTTAAAGATAATGTAAAAGGAAAATATCTGAAAAAGAGCGACATGTTGTTCATGCTATTTATGAATAGCTTAATATACTTAGTGTTTAGTATAATGATAAACAAAGTGTTTTTCTGGTTTTACTCCCCAGAGTATGCTAAGTCTATTGCATACCTTAGAATTCTTGCGATTTCATATATTTTTAATGGCATGGCTTTATTTTATAACAGGTTTTTTATCGCAAGAAAAATGGGAAACATAATAATGAGGAATTCTTTTATGGTAGCAGCTGTTAATGTCATTGCTTCGATTATCCTTATTCCGTTGCTGAAAATAAATGGTCTTGTTATAGCTTCTCTTATTGCATCAGCCTATAATTTTTTTCAATATATTATTACATACAGATCATACTTAAAGAACTTAAAGAATGGGAAAAAGGCGGTTTTAGATAATGAATAATTTCAATACATTGACATACGCAAATAAAAATAACATTATAGTGTCATCAAAAATCAGTAAACAAAGAGATAATACCGTTTTACAATTAATATTATTTTATGTGTTTATAATAGTTGCTATAATACTAACCGACAAGGGAATAAGTTTAGCTAGAGTGATTGCATTCTGGGGCATATTGTTTATTGCTGTCCTTCAGAAACCTATCAGCATATTTATGTTTATGGTTGCAACATTGCCATTGTCACATATTGCTAGGATGGAGAATTCTAGTTTAACACTTCTTCCGTTCTTAACAATTATTTTATTAATAAAGATAATAATTACAAATAAAGCAATATCACTCAATAAAGCAATGCCGTTGTTTATTATTGGAATTATCAGTATAATCAACGAGATCATTCGATGGTCATCGATGATTACTTCTTTGGTTTTTATTATGACATGGCTTATACCTGTATTTGCCTATTGTATAAAGCAAGAGATAAATCATAAAATTGTGTTAATATCGTTTGCTTATGTAATCAGTTCCTTCATCAGTATAATTGGAAGTACTCTATTCCCAAATGCAGCACGTATGATAACCTCTTATACACAATACTCTTATAGAGCTGTCGGTTTCTCGCAAGCTTGGTCATATGGTATTAATCTTGTAATTGCGTCAGCTTTTATATTAATAATATATAAACAAACAAATAAGCGTTTAGTTTTAAGTGCAATTGCTATTGCTATATTATTGTATAATGCTATACTTAGTGGTACATTTTCTATATTAATAGGTATCGCTTTGGTTTTGTTTTGTTTCAGTATACAAACACTTAAAAAAGAGAAAGTTCTGTTACTGCTCCTGATACCACTTCTTTTTGTCTTAGGATATAGCATTATGAAAGCATTCTTTCAAATTAGAGGCGATATAAGTGATAATGGGCGTATAGAGATATGGATGTTCTATATGAAACATTTATTAAGCAATTTTAGCGTTTTCATGTTTGGAATAGGCGGTGGTAATATTGCAAGTATGGCTTCGAAGTATCAAATGTCTACTGCTCACAATGGTATTTTAGAATTACTCATTGAAGTGGGATTTTGTGGTACAGTTCTCTTGATTTTATATTCAAAGAACCTGTTAAGAAATATAAAACTTAGTTTCCGTAAAAACATACTTTCGCTTCCTTTTTTGATATACTTGTCGTTTTTGCTGACTCAGGGCGGAGCTTCATCATATTCAATAGTTATTTTTATATCATTACTAATAAGTTCATCAGAACAAACAAAGAATCAAGGAGTAGAACAATATGTTTGTAAATAAAACCTTACTAATCACTGGTGGTACCGGTTCATTCGGCAATGCTGTACTGAAGCGTTTTTTAAATACTGATATAGGGCAAATACGCATTTTCTCCCGTGATGAAAAGAAACAGGATGATATGCGAAGGCTGTATAAAAATGATAAAATTAAATATTATATTGGTGATGTTCGGGACATTGCAAGTGTCAAGAACGCTATGCATGGAGTAGATTATATTTTTCATGCAGCTGCATTAAAACAAGTTCCATCATGTGAGTTCTTTCCACTTGAAGCAGTTAAGACAAATGTTTTAGGCACGGACAATGTACTTACAGCAGCTATTGAGTGTGGTGTCAAAAAAGTTATTTGTCTATCTACGGATAAGGCTGCTTACCCTATAAATGCAATGGGCATATCGAAAGCAATGATGGAGAAGGTAGTTATAGCTAAATCAAAAACTGTAGATCCAGATAAAACCTTAATATGTTGCACCAGGTATGGTAATGTTATGGCTTCTAGAGGTTCTGTAATACCTTTGTTCGTTGATCAAATAAAGAGTGGACAAGCTTTAACTGTTACTAATCCTAGTATGACAAGATTTTTAATGAGTCTTGAAGAAGCTGTAGAGCTTGTGGTATTTGCATTCCAAAATGCACAGTCAGGCGATATTATGGTTCAAAAAGCACCGGCATCTACTATAGGGGATTTGGCTCAAGCGATAAAGGAGTTATTTAATGCGGATAATGAAATTAAAATAATCGGTACTCGTCATGGCGAAAAATTATATGAAACCTTATTAACAAAAGAAGAATATATAGCTGCTAGGGATTTAGGTAATTACTATAGAGTACCGGCTGATAAAAGAGATCTTAATTATGACAAATATTTTATTGAAGGAAGTCAACAGCTATCATCAAATGGAGAATATACATCCCATAATACTAAAAGACTTAATGTTGAACAGATTAAAGAGAAACTATTGACTCTTGACTATATTTAAAAAAGAACTGGAAGGTTGGAGGAAATAATGAAAATACTTGTAACCGGTGCAAAAGGATTTATAGGAAGAAATCTTGTTGCAGAATTAAAAAATCGAAAGCATACCAATATCTTTGAATACGATATAGATACAGATCTATCTTTATTAGATGCATATTGCAGAGAGGCTAGTTTTGTATTTCATTTAGCAGGTGTAAATCGTCCTAAAGACCAATCAGAATTTATGAAAGGTAATTTTGGATTTACTTCAGTCTTGCTGGATACTATGAAAAAACATAATAACACATGTCCAGTTATGATTTCATCTTCAATTCAGGCAGCCCTTGATAATCCATATGGAAAGAGTAAAAAAGCTGGGGAAGAGTTAATGTTTGCATATGGTAAGGAAACAGGTGCTAGAATATTAGTTTACCGTTTTCCCAATGTGTTCGGAAAATGGTGCAGACCTAACTACAATAGTGCAATTGCTACATTTTGTAACAATATTGCGCATGATTTGCCTATTAAGGTAAATGACCGCAATGTTGTTATGAAATTGGTTTATATAGATGATGTGGTGCAGGAACTTATAAATGCTTTAAATGGTACAGAAAATCGTATAGGGGATTTTTGTGAAGTTCCTGTAGTTCATACTATCACTCTTGGTGAGATAGTAGACTTAATATGTTCCTTTAAGAATAGTCGTGAAGAACGTTCTATTCCAGATATGTCTGATGAATTTACGAAGAAGTTATACAGTACATATTTAAGTTATCTGCCTACAAAGCAGTTCAGCTATCCATTGAAAATGAATGTAGATAACAGAGGATCTTTTACTGAGTTTATAAAGACTCCGGATAGAGGACAGGTATCAGTCAATATCTCAAAACCAGGCATCATTAAAGGAAATCATTGGCACCACACTAAGAATGAAAAATTCTTGGTTGTTAGTGGTAAAGGTGTTATACGTTTTAGAAAAGTTGATACAGATGAAATCATAGAATATTATGTTAGTGGTGATAAGCTGGAAGTGGTTGATATACCAACTGGATATACTCATAATATAGAAAATTTAGGAGATACAGATATGGTAACTATAATGTGGGCGAATGAATGTTTCAATCCTGATAAGCCAGACACTATTTTCTTGGAGGTGTAAATGTGGCGAATACAGTATTAAGGAAACTAAAATTAATGACAATACTTGGTACAAGACCGGAAATAATTCGTTTGTCTGAAGTAATTAAAAAATGTGATAAGTATTTTGAACATATTCTGGTTCACACTGGTCAGAATTGGGATTATACGCTTAATCAAATATTCTTTGAAGATTTAGGACTAAGGAAGCCGGATTATTATCTGGATGCAGTTGGTGTGGATTTGGGTGAAACTATTGGAAATATTATAGCAAAGAGTTATAAGGTACTTTCAGAAGTAAAACCTGATGCACTTTTAGTCTTGGGTGATACTAATTCAGCTTTATCTGCCATATCAGCCAAAAGACTTAAAATACCTATATTCCATATGGAAGCAGGTAACAGGTGTTTTGATGAAAATTTGCCTGAAGAAACTAATCGCAGGATTGTTGACCATATATCTGATGTGAATTTATGTTACAGTGAACATGCAAGAAGGTATTTGAACTTTGAAGGTGTAGTAAAGGAAAGAACCTATGTGACTGGTTCTCCCATGGCTGAAGTGTTAACAGCTAATATAGAAAAAATAAGGAACAGCAAGATATTAGAAGAGTTAGGATTGGAAAAGGGTAAATATATTTTACTTTCTGCTCATCGCGAAGAGAATATTGATATTGAAGAAAACTTCTTTGCTTTGATGAATGCAGTAAATGCTATGGCAGAAAACTATAATATGCCTGTTATATACAGCACTCATCCAAGAAGTGCAAAGTTCATTGAACAGAGGCGGTTCAAATTCCATCCAAATGTACGAAGCTTAAAACCATTTGGATTTTCTGACTATAATAATTTGCAGATAAATGCATTCTGTGTAGTTTCCGATAGTGGGACAATACCGGAAGAAGCATCCTATTTCAAATTTCCTGCTGTGTCAGTACGTACAAGCACTGAACGGCCGGAATCTATGGACAAAGGTAATTTTATTATTGGAAGTATAACTACAGAGCAGGTGCTGCAGGCAGTTGACCTTGCTGTTGCTATGTATGAAAATGGAGACCTTGGTGTTACAACTTCTGACTATGCAGATGAAAATGTGAGTACGAAGGTGGTAAAAATTATACAGAGCTATACAGGAATAGTTAATAGGATGGTTTGGAGGAAGTAGAACATTGCTGTGCTTAGAAAACATGGTAAAACTTGCAGAAAGTAAAATGGATTTTAATATTATGGCTTATTGCTAAAATATACGCCTTATGGACTCGCCATAAGGGAATTATATTACGTTTGTCAACTGTAAAGTAATTATTACAATTCCACAAAGGTTGTCAAACAGGCTGAAGTTTATATTGACTATTAACAATATCATTGTAAACATTGGTCGCTCCTTTCTATTATACCATAAATAAATGAATGGTGGAGCAAATAAGCAGCTTGGTATTACTTGATCTTTATGGTCAAGAATATCAAAGTTTCATTGTGTGCCTACCGAATAAAGGATGCTGCTTCCTATCGGTGGGCATCTCATTAAAGGGAGAGATATAGGTATAAAAAACAATAAAATATACAAAATGAAGTATTACTCACATTTTGACGAGAAAGTACATTGGAAAAATGTAAAACATATCGTTGAAAATCCAGAAAAGGTGGCAAGACATGGGTTCTTCCCATTTATTCACTATACTCATAATATTGAGAAGTTCAATAAAAAGGTTGGAAGGAAGCCACCAAAATTAAGAGAGATATTTTATTCTTCGCATATTGATAGATATATTTATGAATTATATGCCTATAAGCTTAATAATATTTATAACAAAAGAGTTATAAAAGATTGTACCAATAAATGTGCTGTAGCATATCGCGATAATTTACATAAAAGCAATATACATTTTGCTAAAAAAGTATTTGATGCAATTCGTAGATATAATCAAGCTTACGTTATTATTGGAGATTTTACAGGATTTTTTGATAATCTTGATCATTCATATTTGAAAGACAGATTGTGTAGTTTGCTAGAAACCACTATACTTCCAGACGATTATTATGCAGTATTCAGGAATATTACTAAATATTCATATTTTGAACTTGAAAAACTCAAGGAAATTACCGGATTAAAATACAAAGAACTAAACAAGCAAAACAGAGTGTTGGAATTAAAAGATTTTAGGCAATATAAAAGGGAATGTTTACGAAAGAACAAAAACAATTATGGAATACCACAAGGATCGGCTATAAGTGCTGTATTATCTAACATTTATATGATTGATTTTGATAAAAAGATAAATGATTTTGTCACGTCAAAAAAAGGAATATACATGAGATATAGTGATGATTTTGTAATTGTAATTCCTAAATGTGAGATTGTTGAGTTTCAAAAAATGTGGGTATTTATTGATAATATCAAAAGATCTGTAAAAAACTTAGAGTTACAGCTTGAAAAAACTCAAATATTTGAGTATAACAATTTACACGTAAAAAGCTGTAACAGTTTGCTTTTTCATGAAGTACCTGATGGAAAAAATATTATAAATTATTTAGGCTTTTCATTTGATGGAAAGGTTATCACCATTCGTGACAAGACTATTTCTAAATATTATTATAGAATGTACAGGAAAATTGATGCTATAGCCAAAAAAGGTGGGTATACAAAAAAAGGAAAGAAAATTCCAATGAATACTCTTTATAAAAGATACTCTTTTTATGGAGAAGAGCAAACTAAAGATAATAGAGGAAACTTTTTAACATATGTGAATAGAGCAAAAGAAGTTTTTGGTCCAAATGAGGCAATTGACCGTAGTACTAAAAAGCACTGGGGTAAATTGCAGAAACGCTTACATAAATTTTGGAAAGAGCATAGAGAGAACTGAGAGAAAATAGCTTTGAAGATAGCTATATTTATTATTAAAGAAAAAAGTTAAAGAATGTTAAGGCAAGGATTAATAATTATAGTTAAAATATATTGAAAACAAAGAAAAAAGTCATTTTTTATATAGACAATAAATTTATAATATGATATTCTATATTTAAACAAAGAACATATGTTTTAAACGCTGATTATCATATTTTGTGAAGTATATGATATATATTTAATACTATAAGCTTAATATTTGTGAAGGTACTAAAAATATACTAAAAACCAAATGATAAAAGAGAAAATACAGTGTGAAACTGCTATATGAGAATGCAAATGCAAAACCGATTAATCAAATTATTTCCCTTTAACATTTACGTGGGAGTTGGTGAGGCATGCAAAAAATATTCAGAGATCCTATCTATAGACTAATATCATTTGATAAAGATAAGGATAGTTTATTATTAAAATTAATAAATACTTATGAATTTCAAAGATTAAGAAGAATAAGGCAATTGGGAGTGTCTTGGTTAACCTATCCTACAGCAGTGCATACACGTTTTTCTCATTCTATAGGTGTAGCTTATTTAGCGGGCAGGATATTTGATAAATTATCACTAGAAGATGAAATTAAGTTTGATGACGATGATGATAATTATGTTTTATCCAAAAGTGAATTGAAATTGCTCCTACAAACAACAGCTTTATTACATGACATAGGACATGGACCGTTTTCTCATGCTTTTGAAGATGTGATTAGTCAGAAACATGAAGAATGGTCAAGAAAGATAATTCAAGATGAAAATACAAATATTAACAAAATAATTTTGTATGATGAGGAAATTAGTAATTATATTAGTCCCAAAAACAGAAAAAAGTTTCCTCAGTGGATTAGCAATATATTAAATGGTATATTCCCTTTATATTACATAAATGAAATAATTTCCAGCCAACTTGATGCAGATAGGCTTGATTATTTATTAAGAGATGCCTATATGTGTGGGGTTGATTATGCTAAATTTGATCTGGAATGGATATTGAATAATGTTAATGTAGGTATAATAACGCATGAGGAAGGTCGAAAAGGGATTGTCATTAATGCTGAAAAGGGTATATATTCATTAGAGTCTTTCATTATTTCCCGGTACCATATGTATGAACAGGTTTATTTTCACAAGACTACTCGAGCAGCAGAAAAACTAATACATAATATTTTTATAAGACTTAAAGAGCTCATTGGTGAAGGAAAAACAGAAAAGATAGGACAGATTGATAATAGTATATTAGCTGTATTCACTGGCAATATTAATATAGAAAATTATCTAAAGCTTGATGATTTTATGTTGATATCATATATTAATAAGTGGGCTAGTGAAAGTAAAGATGATTTATTAAAATATTTATGCAGTAATTTTATCAACAGAAGATTGTATAAACTTGTTACAGAGGGCGAAAATGTCCAAATAATCTCTAGCGAAGAAAGTGATAAAATATATGAATTTTTTAAAGATAAAAAATTAGTAAAAAAGTATTATTTTGTTGAAGACAGTTATACTGAAGTTGCTTATAAGGATGATTACCTTTTTGGGAAAAAGAGCAGTGAAGATGCAGCGCACATATGGCTTATTGATAGATTTGGTAATTTGGTTGATTTAGGAGAAGCTTCAGCAATTATTAATGCTTTAAGAAATAACATAAAGAAAAAATATAGGATTTATTGCGATAGAAGTGTTGTCCAGGAATTTTTTGCAAAAAAATTTTTAGGAGGTATGTGATATGAATGAATCATTTAAAAAATTGTTACAGTTTGTTGGTGTTAACGGGAAAATATCAGGTAGGAAGAAGTTTCAAAAACTTGTGTACATTTTAAAACACACAGGATTTGATTTTAAAGAAAATTACAATTATTACTACTACGGGCCCTATTCTTCTACTTTGCAGATGGAGATAGATGCTCTAGTTCATTCAGACCTGTTAAATGAACGCCTTGATAACAGTACTTATGAATATAGCATCACCAATAAAGCTAATGAATATATACTAGATGATACTTTTTCAGAGGAACAAGCTTCTTTTATTAATTTCCTTAATAAGAAGCCTGCATATATATTGGAGTTAGTTTCTGTATTCTTTTACCTTAAAGATAATGGTTATACTGAACAAAGTGCCATTTTGAATAAAACAAAGATTTTGAAACCGGAATTAGCTAAACATATTGAAGAAGCATATGCTCTTTATTCAAGCATACAGGGATTTAGAGCAAACTAGTAGACTGCCTCGGTATAAAAGTACCGGATACCACACCGGTTTTACCTATATATGTAAATAAATCTATAAAAATTAAAATATTTGTAGTAAAATAATATAGAATTGGTTTCAATGGTTATATGTGGATTGACTCATATGTTTAATCATTATAACTGATTATTGTATGCAGTATAGCTTATACATACAGGAGGAATATATGTCAAATTACTTAATTACCGGCTCTGCCGGCTTTATCGGTTTTCACCTTTGTAAAAGGCTACTTAGTGAAAACCACAACATTATTGGTCTGGATAACTTAAATAACTATTATGATGTTTCACTCAAGGAATCCAGGCTTAACATGCTAAAACAGTATGATAATTTTACCTTTTATA
>OFEK01000722.1_pt1 | contig 29695 bp, 35 predicted proteins | sample 1521131 | NCBI WGS metagenome assembly OFEK01 (sample SAMN05720209, study PRJEB24109) | activated sludge metagenome | isolation source: Anaerobic digester | place: China | collected 2015-12-16
GACGAGGTCGGCGTCCCGATCGAGCGGCTCCGCGAACTCGGCTACACCCACGACATCTACGGCCGGGAACTCGTCGAGACCGACCAGGTGCTGGAGCTCCGCCACCAGGATATCCTGGTCTCGGAAGACTGCGGCGAGTGGCTTGTCCGCGTGGCGAAGTTCATCGACGACCTCCTGGTGCGGGTTTACGGGCTCGAACCCTTCTACCGGGCGGAGCAACCTCTCGACCTTGTCGGCCACCTCCTGATGGGGCTTGCGCCGCACACGAGCGCCGGCGTCCTTGTCCGGCTGATCGGGTTCTCGAAGGCCGGTGTCGGCTACGGCCACCCGTTCTTCCACGCGGCCAAGCGGCGGAACTGTTTTGCGGGCGACACGGAGATCGCCGTCTCCGACGGCCGGCAGTGGATTACGGTGCCGATCCGGCAGTTCGTGGTGGAGAACTTCGATCTCTCAAAGCCGGGGCTCGACCGGGCGGGAACGTTCTACTCCGACCCCCGGCAGCCGTTCTATGCACGAAGCATCGACCCGCAGGGGCTGGTCGGCGTGAAAAAGATCACGTCGGTCTCGATCCACCGCGCCCCGGCGCACCTCATCCGGTTCGTGACGGGGCGGGGGAAGGTCCTCTCGGTCACACCCGACCACGCGATGCTGGTCTGGGATACCGATTACCTCCGGAAGATCCGGGCGCTCGAAGTGAAGATCGGCGACCGGGTCCCGGTGGAGGAGGGGGGGCTCGTCATCAGCGACGTGGTCGTGAGCCGCGAAACCGTCCAGGCGCTCGACGACCGGGTCTACTGCCTGACGGTTGCGGAGAACCACACCCTGGTTGCAAACGGGATCTTCTGCGGGCAGTGCGACGGGGACGAGGACTGCGTAATGCTCCTCCTCGACGGCCTGATCAACTTCTCCCGCGCGTATCTGCCGGAGACCCGGGGCGGGACGATGGATGCTCCGCTCGTCCTGACGACCAGGATAGACCCGGCGGAGGTCGACAAGGAGAGCCTGAACGTCGATGTCTGCGACCACTACCCCCTCGAGGTCTACAACGGCTGTCTTGCCTACGCCCACCCAAAAGACCTCGACAAATACGTCGACCGGGTGGAGCGGCGTCTCGGGACTCCTGCTCAGGTCGAGGGATTCTTCTTCACCCACCCGACATCCGACATATCGGCGGGGCCGCTTGAGTCCACCTACACGAAGCTCGGTACGATGCTTGAGAAACTCGATGCGGAGCTTGACCTCGCAAAGAAGATACGGGCGGTGGATGCCGACGATGTGGCCGAGCGGGTCTTGAACACCCACTTCATCCGCGACCTCCAGGGAAACCTCAACGCCTTCTCCAAGCAAAAGGTGCGGTGCATGAAGTGCAACGCGAAGTACCGGCGGATGCCGCTTGCCGGGAGGTGCACCCGGTGCGGGGGCAACGTCATTCCAACAGTCCACGAGGGGTCGGTGAAGAAGTACCTGGAGATGTCGCGCAACATCTGCGAGACTACGCGATAACGGAGTACACGAAGCAGCGGGTGGAGGTGCTCTTCATGCAGATCGAGTCGACCTTCGGCGAGCCCCCGGAGCGGCAGCTCGGGCTTGCGGACTTCATGTGAGGGAGGATGGAGGCGAGAGAAGTCCTCTCGGCCATCAGGGCCGGGATTCCTATCCGGGGCGACCGGCGGCGGCCCGAGATCGAGCCGTTGCCGGGGATCCGTGCATACCGGCTGACGACACCTGCAACGCGAGCAGATCGGACGATCCTCTTCTTCCATGCGGGTGGGTTTACGTCCGGCTCGACGGCCGATTCTCTCGATCTCTCTGCCCGGCTCTGCGATGCGGCGAGATCGGAGGTCGTCTCGGTCGACTACCGGCTCGCGCCGGCACACCCCTTCCCGGCGGCGGTGGAGGATTGTCTCTCGGCCTACCGCTACCTGCTCCACGAGGGCTATTCGCCGGAGCGGGTGGTGCCGGCCGGGCTCTCGGCCGGGGGGACGCTTGCGCTCTCGATGCTTCTCTCTGCCCGGGGCGCGGGGCTCCCGATGCCGGCGGCCGGGGTTCTGCTCTCGCCGGCGGTCGACATGCTCTTCCTCGGCGAATCGGTCCTCCTCAACCGGGAGACCGACTGGCTCGCGCCGGAGCAGTTTGCGGCGATGCGGGAGGATTACCTCGCCGGTAGGGATCCGTGCGATCCGCTGGCCTCACCGCTCTACGCGGACCTTTCGGGGTTGCCGCCGCTCCTCGTGCAAGCGGGGGGCGGAGAGATGCTGATCGATGGAATTGAGGCCTTCGTGAGCACCGCCCGCCTCCAGGGGGTGCCGGTCGCCTTCGACTGCACGGAAGGGATGTTTCACTGCTGGCAGGCGTTTGCCGGGGTACTCCCGGAGGGCGCGATGGCGGTCGAGCGGATCGGGGCGTTCGTCCGCCGGCACGTGCCGGATGAGGGATGAGGTGCCGGCGGGGCATCAAGCTCATTACTCTGGAGGTTCAAGAAGTACAGGCGCGAGGGTAGCCAAGCGGTCAACGGCGGTCGACTCAAGATCGACTCTCGAAGGAGTTCGCGGGTTCGAATCCCTCCCCTCGCATCTGTTTTGACGGCATCGCCGCCATAACTTCCATGTCGTGGATAACCCTCCCCACAGGAGAGATCGCCTGTCGGAAACTCATCTCCGTCATCCGGTTCTTATGGAACAAAATGAGGATGGGGGCTATATCGTGATGGTACCATCCCTTTCGGGATGTGTCAGCGAAGGGTCTACCCGGGACGAAGCGCTGGCGCATATCGAGGAGGCGATCGCAGGATACGTCGAGGTAGCCCGGGAAACCCGGCAAACTTCGATAACATCCGGCGGGGGATCGCTCTTATCGGGTGAAGGACGTCATACAGGTTTCAGGGCTGTGTGAGGATGCGGTCAAACGACCCACGAGCGGGGTATATTCGTCCTGTTCACTCTCAAAAATAGAATAACCGAAAATTCAGGGCAGCTCATTTGATCTTCTTCTCAAGCTTCTTGAGCTTCTTCTTTGCGGCCTGGCTGCCCGCAGCCGCCTGTTGCGCGAGTTCTTCTGCCTTGACTTTCTTTGCTTTGTTCAGTTTCTCCATCTGTTTCTTGCTTGTTGGCATACGGGTACCCTGCCACGCCTCTGGCTGGTTGTATGTCTCTTCTCCATCGTATAAATATCCCCGTGTCGTTATACCGGTGAAAAGACCTCAAATGAGCGAAAGCCAGCCTATTCGACTCTGTCCTACATCCACAACGTTTGGTGTGGAAAGACAACGTTTGGTGTGGAACGCGTCGCGGATCTTCAAGGCCGGGGGTATCACGGAAGGTTCCCGGCAGGAAGCCGCGAAGCATCTTTCGTGAGGCGGGGCCCAAAGTCGTTCTTTCCGGGCTCTTCGAGGTCGATGACCTTCGCAAGGCCATGACGGATCGTCCTGTTCTCCCCGTACTCGACCGGTATGCCGTCGGTCAGGTAGCGGTGAAACGTGTGGTTCTTCTCGATGAGCGATGCGGAGGAGGGGGTGGTGAGCTTGCGGGCGGCCTCATCGACGGCACTCTCCGGGAGGTGGGGGTTGATCCGGCGGAGAGTGTTGCGGACCTGCCGGGGGTGGAAGGGTTGACGGTAGTCGGTGCGCTCCTCGCCCGCTTCTCCGGGGACGATTGCCGGCCCGGAGAGGACGGTGTAGCCAGGATCGGCGAACCGGGCAATGGCTGCCTCCCTGACTTCCGATTCGACGAAAGAGGTCATTCTTTCAACCCCTTGAATATGAAGATGTACTCCTTGCCCGATCTCTGCTTTGCCAGGTATCCCAGCTCTTCGAGATGGAAGAGATCCTTTCTTGCCGTTGCGTAAGCCACGCGGTATGTCTCGGCGATCTCTTTGATCGTAACCGGTTTATCCGGTTTTTTGATGAGGGATTTGATGATCTCTGCCTGACGAAGGCTCAACCCTTCACTCTGCTGAAGGATGGCTAACGCCTGTTTGCTCTCTTTCTGTTTCTTCTCGATGTATCTCTGGATGCTGCCGACCGCGGTTTTTACCGCTGTGAGATTGTAGCGGATGAAATACGTGAGGTCGTTTTCATCGCTCTCGGTGTACTGATATGCGCGACTATATTGCCCCTTCGTGTCTTTTATCGCTCTCGATACCGCCATATACTCAAACAGCCAGTAATCCTTCCGGAGCATATACCAGTAAAAGATACTCCGTGCAGTTCGACCGTTTCCGTCGTTGAACGGGTGGATGTATCCGATCAGGAAATGCAGGATAATCCCTTTGATCACGGGATGGATGAACTGCCCGCCGTCGTTATTTGCAAAGGCACAGAGTTTCCCGATCAGTTCCTCGATCAACGCGAAATCAGGAGGCGTGTGCAGGACGTTGCCCCGCATATCAAAGACCCTGATCTCGTTGTTATCCCGAAACCTCCCTTCGTCGCCGGGATCTTCGAGAGTATCGTTGGTGATGGTCTTATGGATCTCTAAAATCAGCTCCCGGGTCAGATCTTCGTCTTTTATCCGGGTGATCCTCTTCATCGTGGCGTAGTTATTCAGGATCATCCTCTCGTCTTTGGTGGTGGGCTTCCTCTTCTCACGGAGCATCTTTTTTGCAATCGTCCTCGTGACGGCGGCCCCCTCGAGCTGGCTCGATGCAATCGCCTCCTCCATCAGAGAATTGACGACAAACCGGTTCCGATCCTGGGGCAGTGAGTCAAGGCCGGATGAGATGCTTCCCGCTGCTGATTTATCAAGAAAATGGAGATTTTCGAGGAAATCATCCAGAAGATTGTACTTTAACTGGAGGTAATCGAACGGTACATATTTCATATTCCTCTCTCTGAAGGTCTTCATCAGTATCCAGACGTAGAGAGGGTCTACCGGGAGCTCGCGCCATTTTAGCTCTTCCCAGTGCAGATATTTTTTGTTGTATTTGAAGACCGCATCGATTACATCGTTCGTATCCGCATACTCCCAGGCTTTTTCAACATCTGCCGGAGAGTATTCTGGAGTGCGGGGGAGTTTCATGGTCGAATTTCAGTTATCGTTTCACTCCTTATTATCATTATCTATCAGTTTGTTATATTTTGATAGATAACGTACATGAGACGGGGGGTCGTCCCCGGACGATCTCGTGCGGCAATGCCCTTTCTCGATCTTTGCCGGCCGCGGGCACCCGGATATCACCGGAGATGAGCGACGGTTGTTTATGTTGCCAGCTCTTTCACAACGGCCTCCCGGTTGTTCCATGAGACCGTTTTTACGCCATAGTTGTTCAGCGCATCGAGAACGTTTCCAGGAACCGGGCGTTCGCTGTCGTTTTGGATGGCATAGGCTTTTGAATCAGGGGGGCGGGCTTCCTTTATATCAATCCAGGCGAATGCAACTGCCTGTGCAGTGTTCCTGCTCGGGTTGTTGATGGTCTTGATGATGCGCTCTGGCTGGTTACGGGACTTGGGGATGATAAAGTCAAAAAGGTGGTCGAACCCGCTCTGGCCGGTGAATTTAACGTTGGATGCGTACCGGATATCATGAACATCAAGCCAGGTGACCACATCTTCGTAAAACAGGCTCGTCGTCATGGGTGTTGCAAGACCGAAGAGATCGTTGACGGCGAGCATCGCCTGTATCAGGTTGTGTTTGCTGGGTGCAAAACTCGCAACGGATGTATACACCTCGAGTCTATCTTTGTTGAGTTTCACGCCAAACCCGTTGAGCGTTATCATCAGCAGCGCTCTTCTCTTCGGGCTATCGAGTTTGCAGCCGGACAACTCCAGATCCTGGAGGATGTATCCGGCATCGGTGAGGATATAATCGCCGTTTCGGCGTCGAGTGTAGATCTGGAGATAGTCGTTGTGCCGGTCAAGATAGGGTGTCGTGATCTCCACCCATTCATCTACCTGCCTCACCTGAGTTTTTTCCCTGAGCCAGCGGGCATACTCGTTCACCAGCCCTTGAATCTCGTTGATCATTCAATGCCCCTCTGAATATCCGGGGGATCTACTATGTTGCAGAACTGCATAAAGTCCTGCAACGTCTGCCATGGATCCTCGATATGTGAGAACCTATCCGATGGCACTTCAACTGCCCACTTATCACCATATCCCTCCCGATATATATGCAAATGGGGTGAGGAGACCTCAGCGCCATCGGGATTCCTATGAGGGGCACCGCCAAAGTCCAACCGGACCAGTGTTACGACCTGCCTCGCGCGGTTCTGGTATGTCCCCTTCAGGAGATCGATGCTCCCTCTCCGGATATCGAGGTGGAAAGATTCGCGTCCATCGCTGGAGAGGAGGGGCAGCGTAAGATATCCGCCCGCTCCGGGATAACGTGACGCATCATTGTTCGCCCTAACTTTGGGAATGGCAATCAATACATCCGCTGTTGCCTGATCAAGGGAGATGTCACTCATATTTGCCCAACCTCACCCACTTTTACTATTTTGATCCGATCGACTGGCATACCGACTCCAATTTGTCGTCATATAGCCTCGTATGCCATTCTTCGGGTTATAGGACGGATAGATCGATCGAAACACCTCTTCGGCCTGAATGAAGTCATCTATCGGGAGCAAATCGGTATACTTCACAAGATACAGCAACCCTATTGCGGGCGACCGTGAGCACCCTTCGTTACAGTGAACAAGAACCTGGTTGCCGGTTCTCAGGCTGGCGTCGATGAACTCCAGTGCCGTATCGATGATCTTCTGTGGGATGTAGGCTGGGTCCGGAGCATCCACGAGGTTCAAGATAAGCCGTTTTCCCCTTCGCGCGATGAGGTATTCCGGGTGATCTTTTGGGGCAGCTCGACCCCTGTAGCCCAGAGCCTGACGATGGTATGGCTCCTTGCAGGCATGAACGATGCACCATCCTGCTTCATGTCGGACTTTAAATTCGTAATCGTACTCGTTGCCGACGTACAGGTTCGGGTGAATCTCGATCATGGGGGCACCGCGTGATGGCTTTTATAGAGGCTATGCCAGAGGCCATATATATGTTACGAAAAGAGTCTTTGGGCTTGGAATTCCAGGGTAGGCATGAATAGGGGGGTTTTTGATTCACTAGATTTTTACCTGAAAAGTCACATCTGGGTTTTGGGGTTTGGTGCGACGGTTTTACCACATCTCAAGCCGGGATCGTAATGGAGTCTCCATTGTCATATGGTAGCGCTTTGTCCTCTCTGTTCCTCCCCCACCGGCACCTGGATCTCCCCAGAGATGAGCTTCGGGGGAAGGGTATCGCGGAGGGCGGCAGGGTGTGGGATTCAAAAGGGTTACTCTCGATACATTTCAGTAAAGGCCCAGCTTGCTTTTCAAATGCTCCACAGGCTCCTTTTGTAGGTATGGTGACATAAGCACCTTTCAATGTTTGACAAGTGAACGTATCAAAGGTGGAACGATGTGCATTTTGTTTGGATCTGTTCAGGAGCAGAATGCTTCAACTACTAATCAGATAGAGATCAATAATTCCTGGTAACGACCCCTGGGATGGGTACCACCATCCCGGGGAGTTCGTTGATAACAGATAAGGCCGTCACCTGCGTTGCGGTATATAGCTGACGTCCACTCCTCTCTTCTCCAGCGCCTCGATATCCTTCATCGCGGCGGATCCCGGAGTGAGGTCGAGGAAGTTGTGGCGCAGTTCCACGGTAGCGCCTGTGCCGAGCTCGCTCCTGACAAGGGGACCGATATCGCGGATCTCGTTTGAGTCGAGGTCGATCTTCTTCAGGTTTTTCAGGCCGGCGAGGGGGCCGAGATCGCTGACTTTGTTCGAGTCAAGGTCAAGATCCCGCAGGTTCGTCAGGTTGGCAAGAGGGGTGAGGTCGCTGACCTGATTGGAACTGATGTCGAGTTCCCGCAGGTTTGTCAGGTTGGCAAGAGGACTGATATCGCTGATCTGGTTTCCATCGATATCAAGCTCCCGCAGGTTTTTCAGGCCGGCCAGGGGGCTGATATTACTGATCTCGTTTGATTCTAGGTCGAGATCCCGCAGGTTCGTCAGGTTGGCAAGAGGGCCGATATCGCTGATCTTGTTCGAGTCAAGGTCGAGAGCCCACAGGTTGGTCAGGTTGGCGAGAGGGCTGAGATCGCTGATCTCGTTCGAGTCAAGATCGAGGGTCCGCAGGTTTTTCAGGCCGGCAAGGGGGCCGAGGTCGCTGATCTCGTTTGAATCGAGCTCAAGATTCCGCAGGTCTGTCAGGTTGACAAGGGGGCTGAGATCGCTGATCTCGTTCGAATCGAGATCGAGATCCTGCAGGTCCGTCAGGCCGGCAAGGGGACCGAGGTCGCTGATCTCGTTTGAATCAAGGTCGAGGCCACGCAGGTTGACCGCATGCTCAAGTCCCGATAGATCGCTGATTCCTTTATCCTCTGCATCGAGAGCACCAAGCCCGGCCATGTCATCGGTCGTAATATCTCCCCGGGGCTTATCCAGCGCATCGCGCACTGCAGCTTCAAGGTCGGTATCCGGGAACGAAACAGCCTCCGCCGCCCCGACAGGTATTGCCAGAAGCAGCATACAGGCGATCAGACTGCACAGAAGGATGCGGCCGAACGGCGCCCGCTTCTCTTCATGCGCACTATAACGATCTGTTTTCTTCATACGCATCACCATCCCGGGTCTTTCCGGCATATTCCCGGGCGAAGGGCTCGGTGGCTACAGCTGATCGCGATATCCGGAACCATGCTGCATAACCACATCTCATTCGCCTGCACCCCCGGGCCACTCGCATCGAGGGAGCGCACCTGTATCCCCGCCATCCATATATAAGTGCCTCATCGCGAACGTGAGAACCGTTCTCCGGGCATGGGGAGCATCCGCCCGATCAGGCTGTTATTCCCGGCACGGGATCGATCATCGCCGGCTTTCATGTCCATCCATGAGTTGCCGGCCTATGGCGGTGCATATACCCGGTCCTTCGACACAAACGGAGAAGGCGCCGGGCACCCCTCGTTCCGCGCCGGGGTCGTGCCTCCCCCCGGCCTATCGCGGTTCCCCTGCGCCATGGGTCGACATACCGGTGGCCGAGATCCGGCGACCTGTCAACGCCCGGGCGGACCTCCGGCAGATATTATACGATTACGGCGAAGAGTACCGGACGATGAAGATGCCAGTCGCCCGGGGGAGAGGGTCGCCATAGCCGGTAAGTGCTGCCAGTGCGGCAGGTGCTGCACCCACATGCGGGATGTCCACAGGGTCATCGAAGGGCGCGGCAACTACACGTTCATCGTGCACAACCACTATACCGGGGATGCACAAGAGGTGCGGGTCGACCCGGACAGGATAGCCCTCTTTGAGGACGAGAGCAGTATCGAGGGGTTGCCGAACGCATGCTTCTTCCTGAGATTTGACGGCGAAAAGGCATGGTGCACGGTCCACCTGACACGCCCTGCCCTCTGCCGCGAGTACTGTTGCCGCCTGCTCATCCTTGATCCGCAGGGAAGGTTAGCGGGACGGGTGACGTACCAGAGAGCGCTCGTTCCGGATACCGATGAATTCAGTCGGCTCTGGGAACAGGTGCGACCGGCGCTGGACGACCTCTCCGGTGTGGAATGGGATGATGCCCTCATCCGTATCCTCGCGCCAGCCGGATACCGCGTTCGCCGGTAGTATGCCCGGGAGAAGAGGATCGCCCCGGTTCTCCTGTGCCGATCCGGGGCGAGATCGGTGATTACGCCGTTCCGGGGGTTCCGGTCCTTTCGCGGTCGCCGTCCACTACCCCGGCAACACGCATTATGGCGCCGATGTCCGGTGTCACCATGCAGACCGGGAAGTAGCCGAAGAGCGAGACGTAGTCGATCTTGAGCGCCCGGTGCCGGGCCAGATCAAGGGTTATCCTCTTGAGGTCTTCTGCCATCCCGGAGGTCGCGGTGGCGCAAAGCGGCGCCGGGACAAGGTCCGCGATGGCCGGGAGTACCTCTTCGCGGATCATCTCGATCCTGGACGACAAGAGCGAGTGGACGAGCGTACGACTGTAGCCTCCCTGGAGATGCCGCACGACGATCAGCTGCGTCAGAAAGATAAGGGCGAACATGCCGGCCCCGAACTCGATATCGGCTTCAGCAGAGGCGAAACTGCTGTACGTCACCCCGGGGAGAACGATCGCCGCTATGAAGATGACGCCGGCAACGGTCGTCACGACGGCAACGGTGAGCGCGTACCTGAGCCCCTGGCTCCAGGCCTCGTTATACCGCTCCCTGATGCGGGACTGCATACCGAGCATCCCCGCAAAGAAACCGCGTGAATACGGCTGCACATACACGATCGCACCATAAAAGACGATGATTGCGGCGGATTGAATGACGACGATCACGGCGGAGTACGACGCGAAATCACCGTTCACAAGCCAGCCCGTAAGAGCGAACACCGAAGAGAGAGCGAAGAGCACGAGAAAACCCGGGGCGAGTGGCTGGCAGTTGATGAAGAAGAGGTTCCAGCCGAGTTCATAGAGGGACTTCCTCTGGTGCGTGAGCCGCCTGAGTGCCTCCATCGCATCGGCAGGGATGGCGGCGCCCTTCTCAAGGCTCTTCCATGAGATGATCTCCTCGAGGCTTTTTCTCTCGCGATCTTTGAGGTCGATAAAATACCTGACATAAGACCTCAGATCGCCTCTATCGGTCGGGAGCAGGAGGAGGAAGGGGTTCACCATCAGGAATATGAAGGAGGCCATGATCCAGTAGAGGGAGTACTCCCTGGTATATGCGAACAGAAGCGCCAGGTTGACCAGTATCGCCGCTCCAAGGATGAGCGACGTGTGCTCAAGGCTCCATCGCATCCCGGTAAGGGTCGCGAGATCGCCCTCTGCCGCAGCGAGGATCTTCTCTGCCTCAGCCCGGGAGCAGGCAAGTTGCTGCGAGAACTCATCCGGCGGTATCGCCGGTCTCTCTGCCTCTTTCTTCCTCCCGAACCGGTCCCCGTACGGCAGCCTCATCGATCATTATTTTGCGGGTTATTGTAAAAAAGGGGTTCCTCACCATATAACCCGCCTCTCCTCGACCTCCTGGTAAAGGGCATCGCCGGGCCGGGCTTCCGCCTCACCCGGATGTATCCGGGTCCGCTGAACCGGTATAGACCCCGGAACCAAGCCACCAGGTCTCGTCTATCTGCACCCCGTACGCCAGTTTCGACTCAAGCACCCGGTCACGCATGGGGTTGATGTAGGCAATCCGGCCGAAACCGTCCCCGTATCTGACAGCATCGTTCATCTTCCGAAGGAAGATCCCCACATCCCCTTCGGTCTCGTTCAGGCGGTTGACACCGATCTTTTCCGGGTTGACCGGATGGGCGAGGGTGGTGCCGTTGAAGTCATACGCGTAGATGTAGAGTTCGCCCTGGATGAACGAGCCGTTTAGGTCGCTGAATTCGGCAAGCGCCTTCTCCTTCCCATTTTCCCTGACATAAGCGGCCGCACTCTCGACGAAGGCAACGAGTGTCTCATTTGACGTGTAGTTCCCCCGTTCTACAGAACTGCCGTCTTCCGGCGCCGATGTGTCGGGAGCAGGCCCGTTCTGCATACAACCGGACGAGATCAAAGCCAGGCCGAGAGCAAGCATGACAACGAGTGAAATTGCAAGAGACCGCATACTGTCAGATTGGGTTTGCCGGTAGATATGATTTACTGGCAGGCGTAGCCTCTGATAGCCACAGGAGCGACAGCCCGCCACCGGTTTCGCCAGAGGATGCCGGGCACCGTGCCCTATCTTCCCCCTGCACCCCTCTCCGCTCGCTCCGTCAGCCAGGCGTAGAACTTCCGGTGCCAGAACGGCACATCCACCGGCCGGGAGAGCGACTGCCAGGCCGCCCACACGAGCCGTTCGGAGACACTCTGCCACTCGGCCGCCCGCCGGACCATATCATCCGCCGGCTGCCCGATCGCGTGCAGGATCTCGTGCCAGATGCGGAGGACGATCGCCCCGTCGTCGGTATCTCCGCGCGTGACCCGGACGCTCGCCCGCATATCCATACCGCCCCCGAGCGCCCGTGCGGGTATCGCATCGTCGAAGACGTAGACGGTTCTTTCCGGGACCGGGAAGGGGAACCCCTTCCACATCGGATCCTTAGGATCGAAATAGCGGACCTCCGGTGTCCCTACCCGGACGGTGAACCGGAAGTACGGCGGGATGAGGTGAAGGTGCGGCTCAAGCCTCCGCCGCAACTCTTCGGTCTTGAAGAAGAGGTCGAAGTGAGGCATCGGGGCTGCATGGGTGGTGGGTGGTGATAAATTTTCAGATCGTGGGTATCGTTGCCGGCAGGCCCGTTCGTCCCGATGATGGTGGATGCATCATAGAGGAGAAGCGAAGATCGTGCCGGATATAAAGGCATACAAACCGATACGAAACATCCTGCCCCGGCCGTTGAACCCCCGGTGAGAGGCTTTTCTCCCATGAATACCTGTATGCCAGACCGCCGGATCCACGTGTGTGCGCGGCTGCGCGGCATCAGACCCGGATACGGCAGAGAGAACACTCGCGCGACGATGCGGATAGGCCAGCCCCATATAATTGCCGAAGGGGAACAATGCACTTCCCGCGCCGGTTTGCCGAGGATTGACCGACACAGCGCGAACAGGAACCGACCGTGGGTCGCCGCGCGAGTGTTCTTCCGGTGCCGGGGTTGAACCCTCCTGCGCGGAGCCCTAAACGCCCTTCAGGTGCGAGGCGCTCACCCCCGGTCCCCGTTTCCCGGAGGCTTTACCCCGAGTGCCGCTTCCTGCTCGTCTATCCAGGCCCGGATCCAGGTGCGGATGTCGCGGATGGTAGCGGTTCCCTGCCGGTCGCGCATCGCCCGGATATGATCCTCAAGCTCGTCGGCCATCGCAAAGATCAGCGCCTCGGATGCTTCCTGTGATAACTGCCCCGCCGCCTGCAGGCGGATGGCGCCCAGATCGAGGAAGTGCTTTAGCTCGCCTGTCACCTCCAGGACCCTGGTGAGATTGAGTCTGATAGTGGACTCCATGAAGAGGGGATTGGCGTATGCAGTACATAACTCCATCTATTTAAACCCGAGCCGCATCCCGGCCTCTCCTCCCAGAATGGCGCACATTATGGCCCATTTTTCCCTGATGGCGCATATCCCGGGCTCCCGGGCTGCCGGTTCAGGAGAGACTCCCGGGCCATCCGGATGCAAAACCATTTTATGGACGCCCGGCACTCAGTGCACCCCGCTTCAGGAGGCATGTCTCCCTGAGGTGGAGGCAATGGAGGTGAAGAAGGTGCAGGAACGTTCAGGAACGGTTCTGGAGCGAAGGACGCGGACGACAGGGGAAGAATGGCACATGTCGGCCGACGACATCATGAACAAGAAGGTGATCAACTCCCGGGGCGACGATATCGGAAGTATATCGGATATGCGGGTCTCTTTTCCCGAGGGCCGGGTGAAGTACCTGGTGCTCAAGCACGGGGGCACGCTCGGCATGGGGGCAAAGCATTTTGCTATCCCACCCGAGGCCGTGATCTACCGTTCGGGCGACGACAACTTCGTCGTGAACATCGACAAGCAGCAGCTGGATGACAGACCGGGCTTTGATAAGGATAATTGGCCTCAGGAAGCGGACACCAGCCTGATCCAGTCATCGGGGGCCATAACACCCCCGACGCGGGAGGAGGCGGAGGCCATGCGGCGGGAGGTGCCACCACCGGCGGAAGTTGTGAAGAAAGAGACGATCGAGACGCGGCCCCGGCAGAAGTAACCCGGAACAGCGCCTGTTTCGGGCACAAAAACTTTTTTTAACCCGTTCGGCGGCGTGATGCCGGGATAAGCAAACCACAAGACAGATTAGTCAAAAAGGCGAGCTCATTATGTCGTGTCTCCCGTGCCAGCATCCGCAGAAGGCCCGGCGCCGCCGGAAGTACCGGGCAGCACCGTGGATCTCAGGGTGTGGCAGGTCGTCTTCATAGCCGTAATCGCCATCGTCTTCACGGTAGCGTACCTGAGCCTTTATGCACAGCTCAACAAGACCATCTGGGGTGAGGACAGTCTCCTGGTGGTCACCCCCTGGGCAATCCCGGCCGCGGTGGTCTTCTTCTCGCTGCTCGTCGGCCTCTCCCGCAAGTACCTGCACGCTCCCGACGTGATCCACGAGGGGTTTGCAGACTCGCTCAAGGGCGGGGAGGGAGGGAAACCCGATCATCGAACCTTTCCCGGCGCCCTCCTTTCATCGCTCTTCTCGCTCCTCTCCGGGGCAAGCATCGGCCCGGAAGGGACCATCACCCTTCTCCTCATGTATGTCTCCTCGTTTGTCCGGAAGAGACTCAGGATCGAATCGCCTTCGGCCGCGCTCGGGTTCGATGTCGCCGCCCTTGCCTCGGCGTTCAACGGCGTCATCGGCAGCGTGCTCTTCACCGGGGTCTTCGCCACCGAGTTTCAGGTCGGCGGCAATAAGAACGCCCTCCGGCTCCTCACCTGGAACCTCCTCGCCGGCACCATCGGTTTCGGCTTCTACCTGCTCATCGGCTTCCCATCCTTTGCCCGGAGCATCCCGTTCGAGCCGATGGGCGAGTTCCTGCCAGTTTATATCCTCTACGCGGTCGCCCTCGGCATCGCCGGATCGTTGCTCGCGGTCTTTGCGGGGGTCTCCATGCAGGCGGCCGAGAAGATCATGGACCGGGTATTTGGCGGCGCAGTCGTCACCCGCGTTCTCGCCGCCGGGGTGGTGGTTGCGGCCGTCGGTTACGCCATCCCCGAACTGCTCTTCTCCGGGGAAGCCCAGATCCACGGGATCATCACCGACCCGGCCCGGTTCGGGGCCGTCATGCTCCTTGGCATGGCTATCGCCAAGATTCTCCTGCTCGCCCTCTCGTTCAAGAGCGGGTACATCGGCGGCCCGCTCTTTCCCATCATCTTCTCATCCACGCTTGTAGGGCTTGCCCTGAGCCTCGTCTTCCCGGGCATCCCCGTCGCGATCCTGGTCCTCTGCATCGAGGCTGCCGCCCTCACCTTTGCTCTCGGTGCGCCCCTGACCTCCATCCTCCTCGTCGTTGTCGTGGGCACGGCCGACCAGAGCATGATCGTGCTCCTTACGCTCTCCGCCGTCACCGCCATGCTCATCGCCGCCCGGGTGAAGGAGCGGATGGGTGAGCGGGCGTAGCGGACGGTCCGCCCTTCACCGGGCTTTTACACCTCAAAACCCATGACGTCGGCCGTCCATCCCGGTATGGCGGGATGCGGCAACGAAAGGGGAAGGGCATGCAATTCATGAACGTATTCCCCCGGGAGCCCGGGAAGACGGCCGAGATCATGGAAACGCGGGCCAGAGAGGAGATCCCGGAAGGCGTGACCGTGATCGACGAGTGGGTCGACTCGCGGGGAACACAAGTCTTCCGGTTGATTGAGACGGACGATCCTATCGCCCTCATAAAGCTCGGCTTCCCCTGGAATGACCTCGGCTACAGAGATGCACCCGGTTATGGAATCAAAAGAAGCGTTGACTATTCCTGGGGGATAAGGCGGTGAGGGGTGGCCCTACGCCCCCTCCCGCAGTTGCCCCGGCCTGACCGGGACCACGTAGGGCGCCGGGAGGTCCTGCTTCACCACCGCCTCGATCCCGTAGACGCGCTCGATCATATCCGGGGTGAGGACCTCCTCCGGCTCCCCGTAGCCGTAGACCTCTCCGGCCTTCATGACGAGCAGGCGGTGGCAGTAGGTGGCCGCAAGGTTGAGGTCGTGGAGGGCGATGACGACCGCAAGCCCCCTCTCATCGGCAAGCCCGGAGAGGACTTCCATGACCGCCATCTGGTGACGGATGTCCAGGTTGCTCGTCGGCTCGTCGAGGAGGACCACCCCGGTCTCCTGGACGAGTGCCCGGGCGATCATCACCCGCTGGCGCTCCCCGCCGGAGAGCTCGCGGATCTTCCTGAGGGCAAGCCCGCCGAGGTCGAGGATGGCGAGGGCCTCGACCACCTTCTCCTCATCGGCAGGGCTCACCGTCCAGTTCAGGTAGGGCCGGCGCCCCATCAGGACCGTCTCAAAGACCGTCGACGCCGTCTGGTTCCCGGCCGACTGCGGGACGTAGGCCATTGCCCGTGCAATATCGCGGCGGTGCATACCCCGGAGGTCCCGGCCGTGAAGCAGCACTCTGCCGCTCCCCGGGGTGAGCATGCCGTCGACACATCGGATGAGCGTCGTCTTCCCGCACCCGTTCGGTCCGACAAGCCCGAGAACCTCTCCGGTGTCGACCGGGAACGATATACGGGAGAGGATCTCGCGGTCGCGGTAGGCAAACGAGAGATCCTCGACCGAGAGCAGTGCCATCAGGCATCCCTCCGGTGCATGAAGAGGTAGATGAAGAACGGCACCCCGAGGAACGCGGTCACGATACCGACCGGTATGATCTGCGGTGCAAGGACGCTCCGTGCGATGCTGTCGGCGGCAAGGAGGAGGACGGCGCCGACAAGGCCGGATGCGGGAAGGAGGGTGCGGAAATCCCCGCCGATGGCCATCCGGGTGATGTGCGGGGCCACGAGCCCGATGAACCCGATCGTCCCGGTGAAACAGATGATCACCGCGGTGATCAGAGAGGCGATCATCATGAAGACGATCATCGACCGCTCCACGGGCACACCGAGCCCGGCCGCCACCTCGTCGCCCTCGGCGAGGGCATTTAAGTCCCAGGCGCGGTAGAGGAGGTAGGGTATGGTGCAGGCGAGGACGAGGCTCACGATCCCGAGTTTCGGCCAGGTGGACTTGTCGACCGAACCGAACGTCCAGAAGACCACCGCCCGGAGCTGTTCGGCGCTGCCGACGTACTGGAGGAGCGACGTCACCGCCGAGAAGAGGTACATGATGGCTATCCCGGCAAGGACCATCGTCTCGGAACCGATCCCCCGGTAGCGGGCCATGCCGTAGATGGCGAGCGCGGCAAGCAGGGCAAAGAGGAAGGCGTTTGCTATGACGAGGTACTCGCTGCCCGCGATGCCGGCGCCGAGGACGATCGCGATCGAGGCGCCGGTGGTGGCGGCCGAGGCTATCCCGAGGGTGAAGGGGCTTGCAAGCGGGTTTCGGAGGATCCCCTGCATGACCGATCCCGCCACCGCGAGCCCGAACCCGGCAAAGACTGCAAAGAGCACCCGGTGGAGGCGGAGATCCCAGACGATGGTCGTCGCGAGATCCGGGGCGCTGAAGATCCCGGGGAAGAGGCCGGCAAGGATCGCGATGTACGACTCGGCCACGGTGTAGTCGGCGGACCCGAGCGTGACCGCAACGCCGATGAGGATGACGAGGCCGGCGATGAGCCCCCCGATGAAGAGGGTCCGGGTCTTCTTCAGCCGGGTATACCCCTCCTGGATGACGACGCTCTGTTCCATCGCTGCACCGGTCACGGGTAGACGAACGTCCCCTCCGACGCGAGGTCGAAGTCGATACCCTGGAAATCGGTGAGGTATCGCTGGTGGATGGCGTGCGGGTCAAGGTCGGCAAACCGGTCGGGATAGAACCACTTCGCGAGGTAGGCGGTCCCGATGAAATGCTGGGCGCCACCGAGGATGTCGGAGTGGATGACGTAGACGCGACCGTCCTTCACCGCGGAGATCCCCGACCAACCGGGCCGTCCGAGCATATCCGATCGGATCGCGTCGAGCGCCGCGATGTCGTGTCCGGCATATCCACCGACGGCCAGGCCCTGCCCGGCCAGTTTGATCACGACCTCCGGGTTGGCGACGAGGATCGCCTCCGGGTCGACGACGGGATACTCGGCGGTCCCGGTGGCGAAGGGGTTTGTCCCGCCGGCGATCTCCGTCTTCTCATTATATCCCGCACTGGCCGCAACGGTCGTGTAGTCAAACCAGTACTCGAAGTAGACCCGGGTACGCTCGTCGTCCGGGATGCCCGCAGCGCCATCCCGGATCCGGTCCATCGTCGACTCGTAGAATGCCGCAAACTCTTCGCCGCGCTCTTCCTTGCCGATGATCGAGGCGATTGTCCGGATCTCGTCAGGGTAGGTGGCGGGCTTGAAGCAGTCGAACCGGAGGACACGGATGCCGGGGCTGCTCGCCTCGAGCCGGTTCTGGATGTCGTCGCAGGCTGCGGTGCTGATCGTCGCGTAGAGGAAGACGGTGTCCGGCCTGAGGATGAGGACCCTCTCCATATCGGGGGACCAGATCGATCCGACGTTCCCCATCTCCCGGCATTCGGGGAAGAAGGTGTTCTTCGCGTGGCTGTACTTATCGACGGCGACGACCTTCTCCATATCGAACCCAAGCGAGCGCAGCGTCTCGAGGGACTCGCCGGCAAAGATCACCACCCGGCGCAGGGGGCGGTAGAGCGTCACCGTCTTCCCGGTCGAGTCGGTGATCTCGCGGGGCCTGCCGTCCCAGAAGGCGTAGACCTGCGCGGCATCCTGTATATCGGCCCGGGCGAGATCGTTGTCGCCGATCATATAGGCGAGGGCTGCCGCTACGTACTCGGCGCGGGTGAGCACCCGGTCGCCGTCGGCATCCCCCGGGATACCCTCTGCCGCCGCGGCCTGGACGGCGACGAGCAGGAGGAGAACGAGGGCAGGGAGGCAGCGCCGACGGTTCATCGGCGACCACCCCGGCCTGCCGCGATGAGGATGCCGGCGATCGCCGCGAGGACCGCAAACGGTGAAGCGGCCTCCTGTGCGACCGGGCTTGCTCCACCGCTCTCCGCCGCCGTCTCGATGCCGTCCACCGCGACGTGCGATGCAGGGATGGCACCGTCCACTTCACCGATGAAGTCCTCCCACCGGCCGGTGATATCCCCGCTCCCGGAAGCGGGGGCCCGGACGGAGTAGGCGATCCGGGTATCGTTCATCACCGCGAACGCGATCTTCTGGCCCCGGACGAGGATCCGGTCGGCAGGGTGGTCGGTCTCAGCGAAGGCGTAGCCTGCGGGCAGGGTCTCGACCACCCCGCCGAGGGCCACGTCCTCGATCGAGAGCGAGACAGTGAAGGCCTCCCCCGCCCCGGGCTCGGCAGTGGAGAGCGTCCGGGTGACCGGGGCCCCGGATACGGCGACCGGGACGACCATGAGCAGCAGGGCGATACAGAGGAGGCGGTTCGCCGGGAGAGTTATCATCTGTTTCCTGTTGTCGATTTTGTAATATGAATGTTTCTGATTGTGCTAATAAGTCTGCAGATCGGCTGTTCCGGAGTATATCGAAGTGCAGACCGGCGGGCCCCGGGGCGGGATCACCCCGGTCTCGCCGGTGAGAGGTGGAACGAGACTGGAGTTTGGGGTAATCCACCTTCAGCAACCGGGAGCTGGAATAACGGCCAGGTATCCCGGGAGAGCGGATGGAATCAGAACCCTTATCCTTCTCATTAGAGATCCTGAATAGTATGGAGAGACCGTTCCTGATTATAACGTTCCTCGTGGTCACGATACTCGTTGCCGGATGCACAGCGGCACCCCGCTCATCGTATAGCTACGAAGCACGCCCCACGACCGCGACGCCGCCTGCACCGATCACCGACTACCGCGATCCCCTGCCCTCCGAGATGGATGACGACTTACTCTCCCCCGGAGAGATCGTTATGTTTCGGGATGCAAACGAGGATAACGAGATATCTCTGAAGGTTGTCTCATCCACCGATCGTGGCGGGTACGAACCTGCGGGGGAGCCTGTCAAGTCCACTGCACCTCCGGGGTGGCGCTACCTCTTCGTTCACGTTGTGATCACTCACCGCGGATACCGGGGAGACGGCTACCAGACCACCATCTACGCGCCGCCGGCACAACAGTTCATCCTGACAGGGAACGGCAGAACCTACTATCCGGTCTCGGTCCGGGCGGACCACCTGGCAAATATCGGGGAGGTCTATCACGGGAACGAGTGGGTGGAGCGGAATGGAAAGTACGAGGGGTATATCGTGTACGAGGTGCCGGAGTCCGTCGTTGATTCGGGCGCGGTCATCACCGCCGATATCGTCGACCTGAGGGATAGGTACGGGCACAAATACTACAATTTCAAGTATTACGACAAAAACCCGGCCTGGAAGTTATAGATAGCGGCAGGTACGGGTACCGATCCTGTCCTTTCGTATCTAAATGCCCTCCGCAATTTTCATCCGGTATGCCTGTGGCCCCACGGGCATCACGTAGTTTTTTACGGCCACCCGGGATACGGCACGACACCAGTGAATGCACCTTTGCGTTGAAGAACACCTGTCTGCGGGAAGGCGGTCGTAGGATACGCCGAAGAGGTGCTGGAAAACCTCCTCGATACTGCCTTCCAGTTCAAGCGGGTGAGCAGCACCCTTGCCTCAAGCCTCTTCCACCAGAAGGAGGTGATGGCGGTCATCGCACGGAACATCCCCGGGATGGGGCCGTGGGCGGGGGAGAAGAGCGTTTTTGATGCCCTCGCCGATGAGACGGCTTACCTGCACGAGACCGCCGGGAACATCCGTGAAGGCCTCTTCTCCCTGATCGATGCCCGCATCAACGCCGTCTTTTACGAGATGAACCGGGCGATGCGGGTGATCGCCGTCTTCTCGGCGCTGGTGCTGATCCCGACCCTGATCGGGCAGACGCTCGGGACGAACATACTCGGCGCCCCCTTCACTCTCTATCTCTGGGAGGTGACCGCCTGGACCATCATATCGCTGTTCGTGATCGGGTGGATCTTCTACAGACCCGGGTGGCTGAGATAAGGGGGTGAGCCCTTCAGCCGCTCCGCCCGGAGGGACGTTATGGGTCAAATACCTTCTCGATCCGGATGCGCCGCCCGAGCTTCGCCTCGTACCACTCCTGCTGTTTTACGGCCTGCTTGATGCTCCGGATCCGGTGCCGGACCCTCATCCCGGTCTTTGTATCGATCAGTACGAGCTTCGGCACATCGATCACCCATCGATGCATGGGGTTGGACCTCCGGGGTTAGGAAGGTTTGCTTCCGTGTTGATGCCCGCCAGTGCTGCACGAGCCCTCTATGGGGTACCTGCGGGATGTTGCGTCTTCTGGTTGACCCTCCCTGTTAAGGGCATGTCTCTCCCGGATACATCGGGGAGGATGTCCTGGGTCTGTGAGGGTATCTTCTGGAACCAGGGGAAAAATTTATCCCCTGGAACCTCCTTTCCACCTTCGGGTGATCTATCATTCCTGAATCGATCTATTGTGAACACTGTGGGCAAGAATTCTCGCCGAAACAGGAAGACGCGCGCGGCAACGTGCGATTTTGCAGCGCTGAGTGCCAGGTGGCAGCAGGGGAGCAGGACCCCGGCCGGAGGGGACGCCACTCGGAGAAGTTCCTGGTCTCCGGTCAGTCACCCTGGAGCAGGTAACCCGGCACTACGAGCGATCTCTCTTCATGAGGTCGGGTGTGGCGGTGCAAAGGGCATGCACTGCTGGAGAGTGGGAACCCCGGTACGCCTGCCGGGAGCCTCCGGGAAACGCCCCTCTCCCCGTTCGATCCCCACGTCGGCACTGCCTCCCGCGAGATAAACCGGTGATGCAGGTGATCGCCCCTTCCTGGCCCGGGTGCTGATCCCGGCGCCAGACCGGGCGGGACGACGACCCCCGGCAGCCCGTTCACCCTTTCCGTCCGGATCGAGGCCGGGTTCGCTGCGGCACGCGCGAAGACCGGGACGATGCGGCAGGCCATCCTCGCCCGGGCATTCTCCGGCACTCTGGTCCCCGCCGGGGCGGAACTCGCCCGGCGAGAAGGGCGGGGGTACGGGCCGGCGGCGGTTCTCCTTAGGCGGACACGCCTGGAGAAGAAAGGGGGGAGGAGAGGGGGCCGGCCGGGCACTCAGTAGCGAGTATCGGGGTACGGGCATTCCTCTCATGCTTTTCTTGGGTATGGGGGAGCGAGAGGGATACCCGGCATTCTCTGGATTGAATGTTCGGAGTTATGCAATACAACGACAGGACTCGAACCTGTGACATGCTGGCAAACAACCAGCCTGTCTACTGAATAAGAAACCAGAGGAGATAACCGGAAAATAACAGAGCGCCGCCAACAGGACTCGAACCTGTGACATGCTGGTTAACAGCCAGCCACTCTACCAACTGAGTTATGGCGGCACTGGAATAAGTGCTCTATAATGTCTCGTCTGAACCGTATTAAAGATTACGGGAATTCTCCTCCTGGACGGTCACGAGAAGGCCGATCAGTTCGCCGATCTCGGCATCGAGGCCGGAAAGGAGGTCGGCCGCGAGCGCGGTCGCCACGGCGCCCGCCGGCGATGCCCGGATATATCCTTCCTGCTCGAGGATCCGCAGCGAGTAGCGGACCCGGTGGTAGGGGAGGTCGAGGATCTCGGAGAGCTTCATGATGCCGATGGGCTGGTGCTCCACGACCGCCCGTATCACCTCAAGGTGCCGTGAGGCAAGTTCGATCTCAGATTTCAACTTCTTCAGCATATCCGCCTGCCGATGTACCATCATTCGCGCATGTTACGGCTGCTCGTGCAGCCAGGCCTTCGTCAGGGTGTAGCGCTTCCAGAACGATACGGAGAACGCCGCCCCGATGGCGAGGAGGATAACCCCGATCACGAGGCCGGGGGTCCCCTCGGGTGCAAACCGGAGGAGGACAAAGACAGCCATGGCGAAACAGAGGATGATGATGTTCAGCATGACCGTCAGCATGACGAACCTGCCCTTGAAGGCCTGTTTGGTTGCCTCATCCATCATTCATACTTCAACGCGGGGGTAAAAGTACTTGTGGTTTCAACGAAAGAGGTGGGAGAATGAATGGTCTGGATTCTGTTATCCGGGATGCCGGGGCGGCAGCATACGCGGCTTACGGCTCGTCGGCGGATGCCAACGTGCGCTACCTGACCCGGTTCCGCACGACCGACCCCGTGATCTACGTGGCAAAGCCCGGCGAGCGGGGGATGATCGTCGTCCCCCAGATGGAGCACGAGCGAGCGGTCCGGGAATCGATCGCCGCGGTCGCCACCCGCGCCGATGCCGGTTACCTCGAGTACATCAAGGCCGGGGAATCGCGCTGGCGGGCGACCGCCCACGTGATTGCGGACCTTGCCGGCGGCCCCGTCCTGGTCCCGGCGACCTTCCCGCTCGCCCTCGCCCGGGAACTCGAGACGTTCCATCCGGTCGTCCTCGACGGTGCCGGCTCCGTCGAGGGGATGCGAGCGGTCAAGACACCGGAGGAGATCGAGCGCATCCGCTCCGTCCAGCGGGCCGCCGAGGCCGCTATAGACCGGGGAGTCACGCTCATCCGCTCCTCCGCTCCCCGGGCTGGCGTCCTCTGCCGGGATGGCGCCCCCCTCACGTCTGAGGCCGTCCGCACGGCGATGCATACCGTCCTCCTCGCCCACGGGTGCCGGGGAGTCGACACCATCGTCTCCTGCGGCCCCGAGACCGCCCTCCCGCACAACACAGGCTCCGGCCCGCTCCTTGAGAACGAACCGATCGTCATCGACATCTTCCCCCGGGACGAACTCTCCGGCTACTACGCCGACATGACCCGGACGGTCGTGAAGGGCGAACCCTCGCCCGAGATCCGGGAGATGTACGACGCCGTCCGCGACGCTAAAACCCTCGCCGCAGCAGAAGTCCGGGCCGGGGCCGCCGGCGCGGACCTCTACAACGCGGTGGTCGAGTTCTTCCGCGACCGCGGCTACGAGAGCGATACGCGCGGGTTCATCCACAGCCTCGGCCACGGCGTCGGCCTTGAGGTGCACGAAGAGCCGTCGCTCGGGCCCCGGGGAGGAGCGCTCGCTGTCGGAAACGTCGTCACCATCGAGCCCGGACTCTACTACCCGGGCATCGGCGGCGTCCGCCTGGAGGATATGGGCGCGGTGACGGAGACCGACTTCGACCGGTTCACCCAATACGAAGAGGAACTCACCTTATGATCATGGATGATGTTGTCTACGACGCCTACCGCGAAGCCGGGGCGCTGGCACGAAAGGTGCTCCACCAGGGCGCGGGGCTCGTGAAGGAGGGGGCAGGCCTCCTTGAGATGGTTGAAGCCACAGAGGCTATGGTGATGGAGGAGGGGGCGCTCCTTGCCTTCCCCCTCAACGTCTCCTTCAACGAGGCCGCGGCCCACGATACCGCGATGCCCGGTGACGAGCGGGTCTTCTCGCGGGGCGACCTCATCAAGGTCGACCTTGGTGTCCTGATAGACGGCTACATCGCCGACACCGCCATGACCGTCGACCTCGGCGACCACGCGCCCCTCGTCGAGGCCTCCGCGGGAGCCCTCGAGGCGGCGATCGCTGCCGTCCGTCCGGGGGTCGCCGCCGGGGAGCTCGGGGCGATCATCCAGGCGACGATCGAGGAGCGCGGCTACAGACCGGTGGCGAACCTCACCGGGCACGGCCTCGACCGCTACAACCTCCATGCCAGGCCCACCATACCGAACGTCGCGATGAGCGGCGGGGCCGTCATCGAGGAAGGGATGGTCTTTGCCATCGAGCCCTTCGCGACCACCGGATCGGGGAGGATCAGCGAGGCGGCGCGCGTGGAGATCTACCGGCAGATCGCAGCCCGTCCCGCACGCCTGCCGTCGGCAAAGAGGATCCTTGAAGTGGCACGGCCGCGGCGCGGCCTCCCCTTCGCCCGCCGCTGGGTCCCGGGCGACAAAGTCGAGATAGGGCTTGCGACGCTCGTACGCACCGGAATCCTTCACCCCTTCCCTGTGCTGCACGATATCCCGGACTCCTTCGTCTCGCAGGCGGAACATACCCTGATCGTCACGGCCGACGGATGCGAGGTCACCACCCGGTGAGTTATGCTTATTGATACCGCGCGCCAATATGTCTGCTCATAGACATGACCACCGAAACGGGTACGCGTGATGTCCTCGTCGTCATGGAACTCCTCCTCACCGCGGAGATATTCAACCGGAACGAGGCTCTCGACATCAACGACCTCCACCCGCGCTACCGGGAGTTCTTCGGCGCCGGGAGCGGCGGGAGCACCGAGGTGAAGCGTCCCCTGGTCGTGAGCGAGGGGGCGATCAAGAAGACGCTCGGCATCCCGGATGCCGTCTGCCAGGCAGTTCGCGCAAACCCGTTCGTCGGCTACGACGAGTTCGGGCAGCGCCTGAGCCTCCCTTCGCTCGATGCAGCGGCTGGATGGTTCCTCAAGAAAAGCGGGGTCTCGAGGGTCGGGGAGAACCCCGCCCTTGCATGCTATTTTGAAGGAAAGGATGGTATCACCGTCAGTTACCGGGATGTCCGGGCAAAAATTCCCCGGTTTGAGGATACAAAGGAGTATATAGAGGCGAAAGTCTCCCGGATCATCGCCGGGAGCGAGGAGATGCGGGAGGCGCGCGACCTCCTCATCATCAGTGCACCCGACGAGATCGAGTTCACGCTCGATAAACTGGTCTGCACCCCAAGGCAGGAGGAGGTCATCCGGAAGATCGCTGTCGCCCTCGAGCACCGGGAGTTCTTAAAAGAGCACGGCATCTACGAGTTCGGCCGGCTCCTCTTCGTCGGCCCGCCCGGCACCGGGAAGACATCGCTTGCTCTTGCCATGTCGCGGGCACTCCACATGCCGGTGCTCGAGGTCCGTCTCGCTATGGTCACCTCCCAGTACCTGGGCGAGACGTCAAAGAACATCGACCGGATATTTGACCTTGCAAAGAAGCTCTCTCCCTGCATCCTCTTCATCGACGAGTTCGACTTCGTCGCAAAGACCCGGGTCAGCGACGACCACGGTGCGATGAAGCGTGCGGTGAATATGCTCCTGAAGAACATCGACCTGATCAGTTTCGTCAAGAACGGCGTCCTCCTCATCGGGGCGACGAACCATCCCCGCATCCTCGACGAGGCAGCGTGGCGGCGGTTTGACGAAGTGGTGGAGTTCCCGCTCCCCGATCAGGCGATGCGGCAGGCGATCATCGAGAAGGTCGCGGCTACGATCGACTGCAACTGCGACTTCGCGGACCTCGCCGCCCGGACGGAGGGGTTCTCGGGCTCTGATATACGGATGATGATGAAGGAGGCAGTGATATCGGCGCTGATGGAGGACCGCCGCCGCCTCGATCCGGTGGATATCGAGCAGGGCCTCTTCAGGGTCGAGGAACGCAATGTCATCCGCGGAACCGGATACTGATATGCGGATAACGCTGCTCGGGACCGGCGATGCCATCGGGACGCCGAAGGTGGGTTGCGACTGCGAGACCTGCCGGGCGATGACGGCGGCGGGGAGGTCAAGGCTCCGGACGTCGTTTCTCATCGAGATTGAGAGAAAACACATCCTTATCGAGTCGTCGCCGGACCTGCGCCAGCAGCTCCTCCGGGCTTGCTCCCCCCATATCGATGCGGTCATCTGGTCGCACGGCCACTACGATCACTTCATCGGGTTTGGTGAGTTTTACCGGGTGCAGAAGGTGCCGCCGGCCTACGCGGCGCCCCCGGTGATGGATTACTGCTCCCGCTACCTCCACTTCCTCCCGTTTGAGAAGCATCCGGTCCCGGTCTACGAACCGTTCGACCTCTTCGGCGTGACCTTCACGTTCTTTCCCGTGAACCACCCGCCGGTCTACACCTGCGGCCTCCTGATCGAGCGCGACGGCATCACGGTCGCTTACACATCGGATACGCGGAAGGATATACCGGAGGCGAGCCGGGACCTCCTCCTCAGCCGCGATATCGACCTCCTCTTCGTGGACGGCATCGCTCCCGAGGGTTACAACATCGATAAGCACATGAACTACGCCGAGGCGGTCCGGTTCGCCCGCGACGTCGGGGCGAGGGATTACCGTTGCGTCCACATGAGCCACCTGGTGCCGCCGGGGATGCCGCACGCCGGTTGCGATATGGAGACGTTCTGCTGGTGATCATCCGGCATCCCCGAACGAACGAGGCGCAGGGTTATCCGCCCCCTTCCTCCGCCCCCGCACCGCTCCGCGTGATGCGGTCCGAGCTGCGGCAGATCGTCATCCATACCTATATACCCCGCCCGAACCCAAACATAGGGTGCGTATGGCCATGAAACTCAAACTCCTGGAGCTGACCGATGATGGGGCCCGGATACTCTTTGAAGGCGAAGGCATCACCTATGTCAACGCGCTCGCCGCCGAACTCCTCAACGATCCCGAGGTGGACGTGGCGCAGCACCGGCAGGTGTTCCGGTTCGCAGACCCCGAACTGGTCGTCACCACGATCGGCGGCCGGCCTCCTCTCCTTGCAATCACCGATGCGGCAAAACGGCTCTCCGGCTACGCCGGCGAGCTCCTCCGGCAGATGGAAGCCCTTGAGGCCGCGTAGAGCCTCATGACGAAGAGCGCCGAAGGCTTTGCCCGGATCGCCCGGGAAGTCTTTGCCCCCATCTACCCGGTCATCGCAGAGCAGGTGCTCGCGTGGTCGGGTATACAGAGTGGTCTCGCGCTCGACATCGGGAGCGGCCCCGGCTTCTTTGCCGCCGCCCTTGTGGAGAAGAGCGAACTCTCCGTCATCGCGCTCGATGCCGATCCGGCGATGGCCCGGATCGCTCAAAAGACCGCTGCCGACTACAGAGACCGGATGATCCCGGTCGTCGGCGACGTCCACTGCATGCCGATCCGCGACGGCGCCGTCTCGCTCATCGCCAGCCGCGGTTCGATCTACTTCTGGGAAGACCGGCCGCAGGCGTTCCGCGAGATCGAGCGGGTTCTCCGGCCCGGCGGTGCCGCGTTCGTCGGCGGGAGCTTCGGGACTGCCGCGCTCCGAAACGATATATTTCGCGAGATGCGCCTGCGAAACCCCGACTGGGACCGCGACGTTGCCCGGAGGAGCGGGGGAGCAACCCCTGACCTGCTCCGCCGGGAACTTGTGGCGAGCGGGGTCGCCCACTCCCGCGTCCGGGAAGAAGAAGCAGGATTGTGGGTAGAGATCAGGAAGACCTGATCTCTTAATCAACACGCTCGGTGAATATGATCGTCCCGGCGATCCGGGTGATCTTCACCTTCACCGTCTGACCCGGTTTGGCATTCGCAACGTACATCGTGTAGCGGTCGATCTTCACCACGCCGTCTCCGCGCTTCGAGAGGAACTGCGGGGTGACGTCCATGATGGCGCCCTCGGTCGGTTTTGCTGCCGCACCGGGGTCTGCAACCGCTTTCCGCTTCCTGACCGGCCGGTGGCCGCCGCAGGCGTCGCACCGGAGCATCAGAATCCGGTCGCTCTTGACGAGGCGGGTGTCGGGCTTACCGCACTCCGAGCAGATGACGTAGTCCTCGACGTAGCCGCGGATGATCGTATTGATCTGCTCCTGCTCGAACTTCCCGGAGAAGACGGCCCGCGTCCCCTCGACCTTGCCGGCAGTGCCGAGCTCGCCGAGGAGGTGCTTCATCAGGTGGTCCTGGTCGCGCCGGAGGATGCCTGCAATCTCGGCGAAATTCTCAAGAACCGTGGTCTTCCCCTCGATGAACACGCGGGCGGTGGGAACCGTGAACCGATCTTCAAACTCCGTCGGCTCCGTGATATTGGTATATGCCTTCTTCAGAAGGTCTTCGTATGACGGGGTCATGCCTCAGTATTGGTCGCGCCACGTCAAAAAGTGAGTACCTCAAACTTATGTGGATGGGCGCCCACCGGTTTTACCGCATGTTGCCGGTCTACGGTCGCCGTCACGCCCGACGAACTCGAGGCGGCGCTCACCTCGACGGTTCGGCTGATGCGTCAAACCCTCTCTTTGCCCGGAGGATGAGATCGGCGAGCGCCTCCACTCCCTTCCCCTTCTGCACATCCCTCGCCGTGAACGGGACCGCGCCCCGAACGTCGGCGCCCCGGCCCGCAAGCATCGCCGTCACCGTCTCAAGTGTCTTCCCCGGCATCCCGCCCGATGTGCAGAAGACGACCGTGGATTTCCCCTCGATACCCACGAGCGCCTCGATCGCCGCGTTGATCGCGGGTGTCGGATTGCCCGCCCAGACGGGAGTCCCGACGACGACGGTGTCACAGGCGGTAACGTCGATGGTGGCGGGCTCGATTGTGGCGGATTCTCCCTTCATAGCCCGGCGGCCGCCACAGATATACCTGCTGATCTTCGAGTAGTGCGCAAGATCCGTTACCTCGATGAGATCGCCGCCGACCAGAGGAGCAAGCCGCTCGGCGACAGTCCGGGTGTTGCCGGTCTCCGAGTGAAAGACGATGCAGACGGACATACACGGAAGGGTGGCACGGTCGGGTATAAACGGGTGTCGGGCGGAACCCCGGGGCAATGCTCGCGGGTCCGGTACGCCTCCGCGCGGTTCGGCACGGGTGCCGGCAACGTTGCTCGTTCCGGCATCGATTAATACGGAGAAGCAGCGCCCGGATACCGGATTCTGCATCTTCGCGAGAGACCGTATTGTCGCCTGCACCGGGTCGTTCGCGCGAAGTCCGATCTCAGGTGCCGGGAACTCTCCTTCGCGTGAGGTTGTATCGCCATCCATACTCGTTAGTTCGTGCGAAACCGCGAAAGGCGCGAAGTTCGGTAGATGGGCACCTGCACCCCCCCTTCACACCTCTGCGGGAGGCCGCGTTATCACCTGCACCGGGTAGTTCGAGCGAAACCCTGCTCGGGTCTTTGCAACTCCTCCTCAAGGCAACGCACTCAACGCGAGAGGCATCCGGAGTCGTGTCGCGGGTTTGCGCGAAGGCGCAAGAGTTCGGAAGACCGGATGGTATCCGGCGCGGCATGATGCCTGCAGGACCGCAGGCAAAAAAAGGGGTGTTACTTTTTGAACTGCGGCATGAGCGAACGGATCTCTTTACCCACCTGCTCGATCAGGTGCTCCTCGTCTGCCCTTGTCAGTGCATTGAAGACCGGGCGGTTCACCATGTTCTCAAGCATCCACTCCCGCGCGAACTCGCC
>OFEK01000734.1_pt1 | contig 29162 bp, 23 predicted proteins | sample 1521131 | NCBI WGS metagenome assembly OFEK01 (sample SAMN05720209, study PRJEB24109) | activated sludge metagenome | isolation source: Anaerobic digester | place: China | collected 2015-12-16
AGGGTATATCCCGGGGCGCGTTTCGACCCTGTCAGCCTGACATTGAACATTGATGCTGAACACCTTCCGGCAGGAACCTATATTGTGAGCTTACGCACTGAGAAAGGCGTGATACCGGTCCGCTTCGTCGTATACCGGCATTAGGGTCAAAGGAAGACGTTGGTTTCTTGTACAGATTATCAGGTCAGTTGCGCCGGTAGAAAAGATACTGTGCAACCAGGACCAGCAGGAAGCTCAGGGCACTACTGAGCACCGTCCGCAGCAATGTATCTCCAAAATCCCTGAAACTGAATACCTCCAGCAGGAAGAGCAGGAAGTGGTGGAGCATGATGAGGATAAGGGAATAAGAAAAAAACCATTGAAACCCCAGGTATGAGATCCCGGGTTTAAGTCCGGGTTCATATTCCCTGGTGGAGGAAATAAGCCTGAGCACCGAAGGGCGTACGAAGGCCATCCAGGTTGCTGCTGCAGCATGAACGCCCCCGGTCCCGTTGAACATGTCTACGGATAATCCCATCGAAAAAGCGGAGAGAAGCAGCAGCCAGCCGGGGGTTTCGAAGGGAAGCAACAGGATAAAAAGTACGTATATGTAAGGATTCAGATATCCGCCAATGTAGATATGGTCCAGTACCAGCACCTGGATGGCGAGCAGCGCCAGGAAGCGCAAAGCATTGCTGATAATGACGTTATTCATTGACAGGTTCTTTTAGTTCCTTAAACTCATTTCGCATCAGGTCTTTCACAACATAGACATGATCCATTCGCCTGAAATCCACCGCAATTTTGATACGTATCTTATAGAAGTGTTCATCCTCTTTGAGTTCAAAATCTTCAATGGTACCGACGGGGATCCCGGCGGGAAAGATCAGGGAATAGCCGGAAGTGACGATGGTATCACCGGCTTGCAGATCGACATGTCCCGGCACCTCAGTCATCCATCCCCGTGACACATCCCCGCCTTCCCAGCGGAAGGTACCAACATAGCCGTTGCGCTTTATTTTACTGCTGATGCGGACATCGTTGTGTAGAACAGAGAGGGCGGAGGCATAATGATCAGACACTGACCGGATGATCCCCACGACGCCGTCAGATGTGAAGACGCCCATGTTCTTTTCTACCCCATGCTTGCGGCCGCGGTCAATAACAATGTAGTTATTACGGCGGCTGGCTGTATTTCGGATCACATCGGCAGGGAGGTAGGTGAATCGTTGCATGAACATGCTGTCTTCCTGGTAAAACATTGTCCTGCTGTCCTCAAAAAAAGCATTTCTGAGTTGGGCACGCAGGAGGGCATTTTCAGCCATGAGGGCCTCGTTGGTGTATCTCAGCGAGAAGTAGCTCATGACGCGTTCATAGGACTGCTGGATTCGTCCGGTAAACCTGCTTGTGGCTGTAAGGACGATGCTTTGCTGGTAGCCGTTATTCCTGACGACCAGGACGATGGAAATCGCCTCCAGTGTTATAAAGAGGAGGAAAAACCGGAAACGATACAGGAAGTCCAGGATATTCCTCATTTTTTCAGCCCCGGTTAATCCTGCCTTTCATGGGCAGTTTTATTTGATAAGGAAGGTGAACTTGTCAAAGTTCTTAAGGGCAATACCAGTGCCCCTGGCAACAGCCCTGAGCGGATCTTCTGCCACGTGCACAGGGAGTTTTGTTTTGATACTCAGGCGTTTGTCAAGCCCGCGCAGGAGTGAACCTCCTCCTGCAAGGTAAATACCTGTCCTGTAGATATCCGCGGACAACTCGGGTGGTGTCATCTCGAGCGCATTCAATACGGCCGTCTCGATCTTGGAGATGGACTTATCGAGGGCATGGGCGATTTCGACATAATTGACCTTGATCTCCTTAGGGATACCGGTAAGCATATCCCGGCCATGCACCGCAAAATCATCAGGTGGATTATCAATTTCAGCCATGGCAGCACCCACTTCAATTTTGATCCTTTCTGATGTTCTCTCGCCGATATTGATATTGTGCTGTTTGCGCATATATTCTTCAATATCTGCATTGAAGTCATCGCCGGCGATGCGGATGGACTTATTGTTGACGATACCACCCAGGGCGATCACCGCAATTTCGCATGTACCTCCGCCAATATCGATGATCATATTACCGGTAGGTTCCAGCACATCGATGCCAATCCCGATGGCGGCAGCCATGGGTTCGTGGATGAGCTTAACCTCCTTGGCGCCGGCTTGTTCAGCTGAGTCTTTGACGGCCCTTTCTTCCACTTCAGTGATACCGGAAGGGATACAGATAACCATTTTCAGGGCAGGAGGGAAAAGCGTACGTTTCGGAAAGATCATGCGGATCATTTCCCGTATCATGGCTTCGGCAGAGTGAAAATCGGCGATCACACCATCCCTGAGGGGGCGGATGGTCTTGATGTTCTCATGCGTCTTGCCGTGCATCATCATGGCTTTCTTGCCCACCGCGATGATCTTGTTTGAACTGCGTTCGATGGCCACGATGCTGGGTTCATCCACAACTACTTTGTCGTTGAAAATGATGATCGTATTGGCAGTGCCAAGGTCAATGGCGATTTCCTTGGTCAGAAATGAAAAGAGCCCCATAGTTATACCTTCTTAATCCGGACGAGGCCGGAAAATCATTCATACGTAAGCGGGTGTCAAAAGTTCTTTGTTTTCAATGGCGGAAGTGTCTGACACCTGTAAACACCATCGTCATCCCATGTTCGTTGCAGAAGCGGATGGAGTCCTCATCCCGGATGGATCCCCCGGGTTGAATGACAGCCCTGATACCGGCCTCATACGCTATCTCCACCGAATCTGAAAACGGAAAGAAAGCATCTGAAGCCATGACAGCGCCCTCCAGTTCGCGTTCGAATGACCGCGCTTTCTGAATGGCCTGTTTCAGGGCATCCACCCTGGATGTTTGTCCCATTCCACTTCCTGCCAGACTCCTGTTCCTGGCCAAAACAATGGCATTGGAACGGGTATGCTTGACAACCCTCAGGGCAAACAGCATATCCGCCCATTCTTCAGGTTCAGGCTTACGGCTGGTTACGACTTCTCCCTCTACCCCTGCCATTTCGTCTCTGGATTGTACCAAATAGCCATTCAGGGCAGAGCGGACGACATAGCCAGGCATGTTGAACGGTCTGGTCTGCAAAATTATCCGATTTTTCCTCGTTTTCAATACTTCAAGGGCATCGGCTGTAAATTCAGGTGCAGCGATGATTTCAAAAAAGACGGGATTAATGGTATCGGCCAGGTTTTTGTCAACCAGTCGGTTGCATATGAGAATCCCTCCGTAAGCAGATACCGGATCCGCGGCAAGGGCCTCATCCCATGCTTCTGCAAGGGTGGGGCGGATGGCAATGCCACAGGCATTGTTATGCTTCAGGATGGCAAAGACCGGTTCATCAAATTCTGCGACGAGCTGCAAACCGGCATCAAAATCCATCAGGTTGTTGTAGCTCAAAGGTTTTCCGTGCAGGATATCAAAAATGGCGGCCAAATCTCCAAAATACCGGCCTTCCTGGTGTGGATTCTCTCCATATCGCAGGATATGGGGCGGCTGAGCCGCCAGCCTGAGACCGCTGGAAGGCATCTTTCCATCGAAAAAAGCAAAAATAGCGGCGTCATAAGCTGATGAAACACTAAAGGCATGCCTGGCAAAATCACGTCGCTGGGCCAGTGTTGTAGAAGCCTGCCCTTCGGTTAGCAGGTTTTCAAGCATGGCATACCGGTCAGAGGATGCAACACATAACACATCCCGGAAATTCTTTGCTGCTGCGCGTATCAATGAAATTCCGCCAATATCGATCTTTTCAATGACCTCCTCTTCAGAAGCACCTGAAGCCAACGTTGCTTCGAAAGGATACAGATCAACGATGACCAGGTCGATCCAGGGCAAGCCATATTGCGTCATCTGTTCCTGGTCCATGACATTCTCTCTCCTTCCCAAAATACCTCCGAAAACCTTCGGATGCAATGTTTTAACCCTTCCCCCCAGGATAGAAGGATAAGAGGTAAGATCTTCCACCGCCTTCACCGGATGGCCCATCTCCCGGATCCATTGAAACGTGCCGCCGGTACTGTAAATGTCTATATTATTGGCAACCAGTATTTTGATAAGGTTTTCGAGGCCTTCTTTGTGGTAAACGGAAATAAGGGCCGATTGTATCCGTTTGGACTGATCCTGCATAGCTTTTAGGCTGATTGGCGATTAAACAGGTTGCAATGTTACCAAAAAAAGCACTATGAAAGGAATCAGGGAGTTCGTCGGTATCATCGCCATGACGATAGGTATTTGTGTATCTTTAAACGCTTTTTTAAAAACCACGTCCTTACCTTCACCCACAAGGAATCAGACAAGATGATCAGGTTTTTGCTTTTCATGCGGTTGTTCAGGGAGAGCTTCAAGTTTGCCCTGCACGCCATCATTGTCAATAAACTCAGGACGCTGTTGTCGCTGCTGGGTATCACCATCGGGATATTTGCCATTATCACGGTTTTCACCATTTTCGACTCGATGGAATCTGCCATCCGGAAGAACATAGAGTCTTTGGGTTCCAATGTTCTTTTTGTGCAGAAGTGGCCCTGGTCGATGGGCGGGGACTATCCCTGGTGGAAATATTGGAGAAGGCCCGAGCCAACCCTGGATGAGCTCCGGGATATTCAACGAAGGAGCCAGACGGCCGAAGCGGTTGCTTTTATGTTTGGCGTCAACAGGACCGTTAAATACAGGAATAATGCCGTTGAGAACATTACTATCATGGGCGTTTCCCATGATTTTAACCTGGTAATGCCTGTGGACATTGAAAGTGGTCGCTATTTTACACCACAGGAATCCAACGGAGGAAGGAATGTGGCCATCATCGGGGCGGATATTGCGAAAGATCTCTTTCAGGGGATTGATCCCATTGGTAAAGAGATTAAAGTATTCGGGCGTAAAGTGGTCGTCATCGGGCTGTTGAAAAGGGAAGGGCAGGATATGTTCGGCAACAGCAATGACGAACAGGTCATTATCCCGGTGGATTACATCCGGAGCCTGATCAATCTGAACAGGGATGACATTGGGACCACCATTGTGGTCAAAGCCAGACCAGGGATCAGCAATGAAGAGATGAAGGATGAACTGACCGGCATTATGCGCTCGGTGCGCAAATTGAAGCCCATGGCTGAGGATGATTTCGCCATCAATGAAACAGACCTGATCTCAAAAGGATTTGACCAGCTTTTTGGGGTAATCGCCCTGGTGGGATGGATTATCGGTGGGTTTTCCCTGCTGGTGGGCGGCTTTGGCATTGCCAACATCATGTTTGTCTCGGTGCGCGAACGTACCCATCAGATAGGTATCCAGAAGTCACTCGGCGCCAAGCGCTGGTTTATTCTTTTTGAGTTCCTCTTTGAATCCGTGTTTTTATCCCTCTTCGGAGGCCTGTTAGGCCTGTTGATCGTATTTGCAGGAACATTGATAATATCCCAGCTCACCAGCATGGCCATCAGCTTAACGGCAAGCAATATTCTACTGGGTACAGGTGTTTCCTTTTTTATCGGGATCGTCTCTGGTATTATTCCGGCCTGGATTGCCTCCCGCCTGGATCCTGTCGTGGCGATCCGTGCCTCAGGCTGAGGGGCAAGCGCATTCTTTAACACATACATCCTAAAAATAAATCTGCACTGGTCTTTCCGCAAAGAACCCTGATATCCGTATATTATGAAGCAGGATGAAAATATGGTCCGCGGATTTGGCATGAATGCGTAACTTTACCTTTCAATAATCTGATGATGGAAAAACGCTGGGCAATCAAACAACAAGGTGATCCTGAGATAATCAGGAATCTGTCCCAGGCGTTAAATATCAATAGACACCTTAGCAACCTGCTGGCCCAGCGAGGCATTTATAATTTTGAACAGGCCAAAGACTTCTTCAGACCACAACTTGAACACCTTCATGATCCTTTTCTGATGAAGGACATGGAAGAAGCCGTTAACAGGATTGAAAAAGCCATAAGCCATGGGGAGAAGATCCTGGTTTACGGGGATTATGATGTGGATGGAACAACAGCCGTTGCCCTGGTATACAGTTTCTTAAGGGAGATGTACGAGGCTGTCGGTTTTTATATTCCGGACCGCTATTCCGAGGGTTACGGTGTGTCAGAGAAGGGCATTAACTTCGCTGCCGAAGAGGGGTACAGCCTGATCATCGCTTTGGACTGCGGCATCAAGGCCATCCGGAAAGTGGCGTATGCTACCGAGAGAAATGTTGATTTCATCATCGGAGATCACCACCGGCCGGGGGATGAACTGCCGGAAGCAGTTGCGGTGCTGGATCCCAAGCGCAACGACTGTGAATACCCATATAAGGAACTTTCCGGGTGCGGTGTGGGCTTCAAACTGATACAGGCCCTGGCGTCGCGTAAAGGTATTCCATTCGAAAACCTGCACCGTTACCTTGATCTGGTCGCCATCAGCATTGCTTCCGATATCGTTCCGATTACCGGTGAAAACCGCATCCTGGCACATTACGGACTGAAGCATATTAACTCAGCACCACGTCCGGGTGTTGAGGCTATTCTGAGGTATTCAAAAATTGTCAGGCAGACCGCTGAGGGTAGCCAGGGAACTACGACGCCATGCTATTTCAACCGCGAGTTGAATGTCAGTGATCTCGTCTTTCTGATCGGCCCTCGCATCAATGCTGCCGGGCGCATGGAGAGCGGTAATAATTCTGTACGACTGCTGATATGTGAGACACTGGAGGAAGCGGAAGAAATCGGAAAGCAGATCAACGATAACAATGAAGAGCGGCGCAACCTGGATGCCATGACAACCCGGGAAGCCCTTGGCATGATCGAGGGTGATAAACTGGCGACCTTTGCCAAAGCGACCATCGTCTACAACCCCCAATGGCATAAAGGCGTCATAGGTATTGTGGCCTCCAGGCTGACAGAGAGTTATTACAGACCCACCATCGTGCTGACGCGTTCCAATGGTTTAATTACCGGATCCGCCCGCTCCATCAAAGATTTTGATATCTATGATGCCATCGACGCCTGCAGTGACCTCCTGGAGCATTTCGGGGGTCATAAGTACGCAGCAGGCCTCTCGCTCAGGGAGGAGAACCTGACGGCTTTTCAGGAAAAGTTTGAACGTATCGTATCCGCCAGCATCACAGAAGAAATGCTTGTGCCTGAAATCGAGATCGATGCAGAGATCAACATCGGAGATATCAACCGGAAGTTTTTCGATATTCTGAAACAATTTGCTCCTTTCGGACCAGGAAACATGGCCCCCGTTTTCTGTTCACGTAAGGTGACCGGATCAGAAGATATTCGTATTGTTGGAAACAACCACCTTAAGATGTCTGTGGGATCCCAGCAGGCCCGGGGTTTTCCGGTCGATGCCATTGCCTTCGGCCTGGGTAATCATTACGAGCGCATAAAGAATCAGGAAGAGTTCGACATTTGTTATCACATCGAACTGAATGAATGGAATGGTGTGAGTCGGCTGCAGCTCAATATCAAGGATATCAAAATGGCTGGCAAAGGCTAACCCAATACACCCATCAGTACGCGAACAATCAGGACTACCCCGAAAACCATCAGGAACACACCGACAACCCTGTTGATGATGGTGAGGATCCCTGGGGTCATATATGACTTTATCTGATTGGCAATAAAGCTTTTGAGGAAGTCAGTCAGGAGGATGGTCCCTAATAATCCGGAAAAGAAAAGGATCACATTGCGGTCGTGTATTCCATAACTTGAACTCACAGCCACCATCACACCCATCCAGAATATCCAGAGGAAGGGATTGGCAAGGTTGAGGAAGAAGCCTTTGAGGATAAAGGTGATTGTTCTGGGCTTTTTCTCCGTCAGTCCTTCATCCCCTTGTGTATCTGTCACTTTACGTGTGAAAGTATAAAACCCGAAAGACACAAGAACAATGCCGCCAATGACACCGAAATAGAGGTGATTGGCCTTATCCTGCAATATTTGTGCGGCCCCGAGATAGCTGAGTGCAACCAGGGTTACATCACTGAGAAAAACACCCAGAGAGAGGATCATGCCTGACTTGAATCCCCTATGAATACTGGTCTGAATGATGGTGAAAAAGGCGGGTCCCAGCAAGATCGCCAGGGTCAGACCCATGATTACCCCTTCCAGTAAAGCTTTCATTTCGTCAGATCAGATTTCTTTGCTTTAAAAAAGACTCCCATTTCAGATGTTGCTCATCCTTGAGCACCCTTGGAAACTTGTTTTGGGCACCGACCTTACCCTGTTCCTGCATCCAGTCATAAAAAACCTGGGAAGGCAGGACTTTGACAATCACATCACGTATGGCAGCAATGCGTTCAACACGGTAATCGTCATTCAGGACCTTCAAGCTGTTGTCAATAATATTGCGCGCCCTTTCCGGATCTATCTGGTGGTCGGTTCCAAGATACCATTTATGGGCAAACATGGATTCGTATTTGATACCCGTCATGGTAAACTCCCGTATATCCACATCCAGTTGTTCTTCCAACATTTGTACTGCGCGGTTCATGTTTTCCTGAGATAGATGCTCTCCGCAAAGATTGATGAAGTGCTTTGTACGTCCGGTGATAACCAACTCATTTCGTGCCAGGGAGGTGAATTTTACCGTATCGCCGATCAAATACCTCCACGCCCCGGAGCAACTGGATAAGAGCAGGGCATACTCTGTATTCTCCTCTACCTGATTGATCGTCAACGCTTCGGGCTTCTCGACCAGGTTGCCATTGAAATCAAAGTTCTTCCCATTAAACGGCACGAACTCGAAAAAAATGCCATTGTCAACGACCAGCTGCATGGAGTGGGTGTTGGGCCTGCTCTGGTATGCAATAAAGCCCTCGGATGCCAGGTAGGTTTCGATATAGGTAAGGGGTTTCCCGAGCAGTTTTTCGAAGCCTTTTACATAGGGGCCGAAAGAAACACCGCCATGCACGTAGATGGACAAGTTGGGCCAGATCTCATGGATGTGTTTCAGGTTGTAGCGGGCGATGACGCGCTCGAGCAGAATCTGCAGCCATGCCGGGACCCCGACGATGACGCCGATATCCCATTCAGGGGCTTTTCTCACGATCTCATCCAGCTTGGTATTCCAGTCCCGCTCTTTTGAAATCCGCTTGCCAGGCTTGTAGAAATGCTGGAACCAGAATGGGATATTACCGGTTGTAATACCCGAAAGGTCGCCTTCATAGAAAGTACCATTGTATTGCAGGTGGGTGCTGCCTCCGAGCATCAGGATCCCTTTCTCGTAAAAATCCCGGGGAAACTCATACCGGGCCAGCGAAAAAATTTGACGTATACTGACCTTCTTGATGGCTTTGAGCATATCCGCCGTTACCGGGATTTGCTTACTGGAAGCCTCTGAAGTGCCCGAGCTGAGGGCAAAGTATTTTACCCTGGCCGGCCATGTTACATAAGCTTCACCCTGCAATAAGCGGTACCACCAGCGGCGGAATATGGCATTATAGTCATGAACAGGTACCGTCTCCTGAAAAGCACGGATAAGATCCTTTTCCTTCAGCAGCCCGTGAAAACCGTAAAATTCTCCGAAGGAGGTTTCCCTGGCCCTGGATAATAATTTCCTTAAAACCCTTTCCTGTTGTACCAGGGGATCAGTGAAATTCCGCTCCTCACGCAAGTTGAGTCCTTTCAACTCAATGGCCGCTTTGATGATAGATCCCAGGATTGGCATTGTGCAGATACTTAATGTGAGGGGCTAAAATAGAAAAAAAACGCTTTTTGACCAGTCCTTATTACATTAGCAGTCTATGGATCATTAAGAAAGCATACCGGTATGAAACCATTTTTCATCATTTTGTCGGCCCTCCTGCTCCTGCCGGCCATATTTCTGCTCTGGACCTATGTCCGCATTCCTGCTATTAAACCGGTATTGATAATAGAAGAAAATAAACAGCCGGCTGTGATCTCAGTTGGGGATACAATCAGATTTCTCAGCTGGAATATCGGGTATGCCGGACTTGGCGGGAAGATGGATTTCTTCTTTGATGGCGGTGAAAAGGTGCGCGCTGCAGAAGAGGAAACACAGGCCAATATGCAAGGCATCATCGCGGCGCTCAGATCTCAGCAGCCTGTCGATCTTTTTCTTTTTCAGGAGGTGGATAAAGGGTCCCGGAGGTCCTGGAACCAGGATCAGGTGGCCCTCCTGACAGATAGTTTTCCAGCACATCATCCAGCTTTCGGGTGGAATTATGATGTGGCTTTTGTCCCTGTCCCTTTGCACGAACCCATGGGGCGAGTGCATTCCGGATTACTGACCCTGTCGCATTTTCTTCCCGCTGAAGTTGTGCGTTATGATCTGCCTGGCCGTTTTAGCTGGCCCAAGCAAATGTTCATGCCCTACCGCTGCTTGTTGATGGTATCATTTCCGGTCGATAATGGCAAAAAGCTAGTGGTTTTCAACCTGCACAACTCAGCGTTTGACCCCAGTGGAAATCAACGGGATATGCAGGTGGCCCGGCTCAGGGAGCTGGTGCTGGCTGCACATGCGGAAGGCCATTATGTGGTGGTCGGCGGCGACTGGAACCAGAGTCCAGCGGGCTATGCAGCTTCACTGACCCGGGAAGGCAGTGCCTTTGCCTCGCTACCAGCGCTGGAAGATGATGTTTTTGAAGGCTGGCAGGTGGCCTGGGATGCGAAACATCCCACTAACCGGGCGCTGGATAGAGCGTATACCCCTGGCGTGACAGGAGTAACGGTGATCGACTATTTCCTTTGTTCTCCAAATATTGAAGTGTTGGACAAGGAAACCGTCAACCTGGATTTCAGACATAGTGATCATCATCCTGTAAGGCTGAAGATCAGACTATTGCCTTAATGCTCCTTTTCTTTAGATGAAAAAGGATGCGGCGAGGCCATCGGCTCTCAGCATACCCTGAGCTGTTAACTTCCAGGTATTTCCAGTGCGTATCATCCACCCTTGCTTCTGATATTCGCTTGCCTGAAGCTCAAAGTGTTGATATTGTTTCATCGGACCCAGGCTTTCGAGTTTCGCCATTTCGCAGCCCCACATGGTTCGCAATCCGGTCATGACGTACTCGTTGTATCGTTCTTCCTGGCCCAGCTCCTCCTCACCTTCTTTCATTTCCTCAGGATTCGATGCCGCGATGTAGGAACCCAGATGGGCGTGGTTCCACCAGCGGCGTTTTCCATCAAACGAATGCGCCGAAGGACCGAATCCCAGGTAAGGAACACCCTGCCAATAGGATGTGTTATGCCTGGCATAGGCACCGGGACGGGCGAAGTTGGAGATCTCATAATGTTCATAGCCGGCGGTTGTGAGCAGCTGGTGCATCAGCAGGAAATGCGATGCCGTCTCATCCTCATCCGGAGCGGATTTCAGCCCTGTGGTTATCTGCCGGTGCAGTAAGGTACGGTCTTCTACGGTGAGTGCATAAGCGGAGATATGTTCGACATTCAGCGCCACTGCCTGGCGCAGGTTATCTTCCCACCTCTTCATGTCCTGGCCCGGAATACCGAAGATCAGGTCGATGCTGAGATGGTTGAACCCGGCTGCGTTGGCTTTTTCAGTGGCCAACAGGGCCTCCCTTGCCTGATGCCGGCGATCGAGGTATGCCAGGTCGTCCGGATGAAAGGATTGTAATCCAATACTCAGCCGATTGATACCCAAATTCTTCCAGCCATGTAGCTTATCAGGACTCAGGTCATCCGGGTTGCATTCAAGGGTGATCTCGGGGTCTTGTCCAAGGCTGTAATGACGGTTTACTGCATTGATGATGGTTTCAAGCTGCGCAAGTCCGAGAAGGCTGGGCGTACCTCCTCCCCAATAGACGGTTTCAATTTTTTTATCAGGAAGGGCATCTTTTCTCCATGTCAATTCCCTGACGAGCGCCTGCACCAGGTCATCGGCCTGCCGCACGCCTGCAATGGAATAGAAGTTACAATAGCCACATTTACGATGGCAGAAAGGTATATGGAGATAAATCCCGCTCATGAGGCGGATGAGAGTCGCTTTCTTACATTATTCCTGGCCCAGGCATAGATACAGAAAGCCAGCAAGGTGGAAGCCTGAATCCACAGAGGTGTAGATACCAGCGGTCCCTGTGGTAAGAGTAAGGCGCTGATAAACAAAGCCTTTAGTCCGTAGTAAACCACCTTGCTCAGAACAACACTCAGCGCGATGGCCGTCAGATCATTCTGTTGTCTTTTACGGATGAAGTAGAATAGCCAGACGTTGAGCAGCAATTCTGCGCTGATGAGCAGGGCTTTGTAAAAATGGGGATGAGCGCTCACGGCAAAGGAGAAAGCGGGCAGTGTGAGGGCAAGGAAATAGGCATTGACCGGTCGTGTATGCAAAACGGCCAGAATGACTGCAATGCGCATGGGCTCTATCAGGTAGAGCGGGAACTGCAGAAGGTGCGACAAGGCGGGCATGAAGTATACCAGGGCAATGGCGGCGGCATCCAGGATGAAGGACGGCACGAACTGGGTCAGTTGTAATCCGGTGGCTGATGATCGCATGGTTCAAATGGTATTGAGGACTCAAATATACGGATTCAATTAGGAATGAGGGATCAGGAATTTGGAATATGGGATTATGAGTTGATAATCATATAATTACGAATTACGAATTACGAATTGATAATCAGGTAATTACGAATTGCGAATGACGAATGATGGCTGATTGCTGTCAACTGATCGCTGACAACTGATCGCTGCCAATTCATTCCCATCGCTTATCTTTGAGGGGCAGATAAACAAAAATGTATGAAGCGAAGGAAGTTCATCCAGGCGGGAATGGTAGCCGGCGGGCTGATGGTGTTGCCGGGCTGGACGCGACTGGCATTCGGGGCAACACCAGCAACTGCGCCGGACCTGGTTGCCGTTATGGGCGGTGAGCCGGAAGCCATGTTCGAAAAAGCCATCCAGGCGATGGGTGGAATGCAGGCCTTTGTCAAAAAGGGGCAGAAAGTGGTGATCAAGCCCAATATTGGCTGGGACGCCAGCCCGGAACGGGCAGCCAATACAAATCCCGGCCTGGTTGGACGGATTGTCAAACATTGTATTGACGCCGGTGCACGGGAAGTCTATGTCTTCGATCATACCTGTGACAAATGGGATAAATGCTACATAAACAGTGGCATTGAAAAAGCTGCCAAAGACAGGGGAGCCAAAATGATCCCCGCTCACCTCGAAAGCTATTATCAGGAGGTGAGCGTTCCCGGCGTCAAATTGCTGAAGACAACAAAAGTCCATGAAATCATCCTTCAATCAGATGTATTTATCAATGTCCCCATCCTTAAACATCATAGCTCCACTGAATTGTCGATCGGAATCAAAAACCTGATGGGAATTGTCTGGGACAGGGGATGGTGGCACCGTAACGGATTGAACCGGGCCATCGCCGACTTCCTGGCCTGGCGTAAGCCAGACCTGACCATCGTTGATGCATACCGCATCATGAAGAAGAATGGCCCCAGGGGTGTTTCGGTTGCCGACACAGCCCTGACTAAGATGCTGGTCATTTCTCGCGATGTTGTCGCCGCTGATGCTGCTTCCGCGAAGATCTTCGGAACAGAACCCTCGGAAGTGGAATACATCCGGCTGGCTGCCGCTGATGGTTTTGGCAGGCTGGATCTTGACAAGATGAATATCCAACGTCTGAAAATGTGAGACGGCATCCGGGCAAATGGAAAGTACTCAGGGTCATTGTATCCGGACTTGCTTTGTTATGGATAGGGGCCCTGTTCCTGGATATTCACAACCGCATCCCTGAAGCCTGGTACTTACCGCTGAGATACTTCCAGATTGTGCCGGCCATGCAACTCATGCTGGCGGCTGGCGGGGGTGCCCTGCTTGCTTTTTCTATATTGATGCTATCCGCAGCCTTGTTTGGACGTTACTACTGCTCCTTCCTCTGTCCCCTGGGCGCGATGCAGGATATCATGGGCTTTTTCAGAAGGAAATGGACGCACCGTAAACGTTATAAAATGATGCCGCTGAACCGAGGCTGGCGTTACGGCAGCCTGCTGTTGTTTGTCTTCCTGATTCTTATTGGGAGTGGAGCAGCCATCGGGCTCATGGATCCTTATAGTCATGCCGGCAGGATTGTCAGCCAGCTGGCGGTAAATCCTGCCATACTGTTCAACAATATCATCGCCTGGATGCTGGAATCCCAGCGCCTGTATGCCGTTCCGCCGGTTCCTGCTGCCCGCTTCCAGGTGGCCCCATTTCTCCTGGCAACAACCCTGTTTGCCCTCTTATGGGTGCTGGTCTGGAGAAACGGAAGGATCTACTGCAATACCTTCTGCCCGGTGGGCGCAGGACTGGGTATCCTCGCTTCCCGCAGCCTCTTCCGTATCAGGTTTGATCAGGAAGCATGCACCGCCTGTGGCCTGTGTGCCGCAGATTGCAAGGCAGGTTGTATTGATTTCCGCCAGAAAACAATTGATGCATCGCGCTGTGTGATGTGCATGAATTGTCTGACATCCTGTAAAGAAGGGGGAATCCGTTATACCCTGGGCAGAAAACAGCGCACAAGGGCGTTTTCAGGTGAGCGACGGCAGGTAATGAAAATGCTGGGCATTGCACCGGTGTTGCCACTTGCGGCTCCGCTGTCAGCACCCGGTCCTGGGGAACGCAGTTGTGCCATCTCACCCCCGGGATCCGGCTCTCATGCACACCTCCATCGGCTTTGTACGGCCTGTCAATTATGTGTTCAGGCCTGCCCCAGCCATGTCTTGCAACCATCTTTCCTGGCTTATGGGCTGAAGGGAGCCTTTCAGCCTGTCCTGGATCCGGATGCCGGCTACTGTAATTTCGACTGTGTACGTTGTACCGAGGTTTGCCCTACGGGTGCCCTTCAGCCTGTTACCATCGACGAGAAACACCGCCTTCAGTTGGGCAAGGCGAAATTCCTTTTTGACTATTGTGTTGTCACCCAGGAGTATAAGAATTGTGGTGCCTGTTCCGAGCATTGCCCCACCAAAGCCGTCAACATGGTGCCATGGAAAGGTAAGCTGTACATCCCGGAAGTGAATGAATCGCTTTGTGTCGGCTGTGGGGCCTGCGAACATGCCTGCCCGACGGATCCCTTGTCGATCTATGTTGAAGGACAGGAAGTGCATGGCCTGGCCGATCTTCCTGAATCCCGGAAAGAGGAGCAGGTGGAAACACCGGTATTGGAAGAATTTCCCTTTTAAGGAGGCTACTGCCTTACTTTTTCATGATGATGCGAATGGTGGTACCCTTGCCGGGAGCAGATGTTCTGACGAAAATCCTTCCCTTGTGATAGTCATTGATGATGCGCGCTGCGAGCGATAGCCCCAGTCCCCAGCCTCTTTTCTTACTTGTATATCCGGGCCTGAAGATGGTTTTGTGAAGGTTCTTGGCAATTCCTTTGCCCGTATCCGTGATGTCAATGACGACCTGCCGTGCTTCTTCCCCGATCCGGACACTGATCCGGCCTGTCCCATCCATGGCATCCACGGCATTGCGGCAGATGTTTTCAATCACCCATTCAAAAAGGTAGCGGTTGAGGGGAAGAATGATTTCTTCCTGGGCTCCTGGGGTGATATCGAACAAGACTTTTCTGGAAAGTCTGGGTTTCAGATATTCTACTGTTTCATGGATGATCCCGGTGATGTTTTCAGGCTCGAGAATAGGAGGCGAACCTATTTTGGAAAAACGCTGGGCGATGGTATCCAGACGCTGAATGTCTTTACTGATCTCCACCACACTTTCATCATCAACCCCCCGCATTCTGAGCAGTTCTACCCACGCCATCAGCGACGAGATGGGCGTCCCGAGCTGGTGAGCTGTTTCCTTGGCGAGACCCGCCCATACCTGGTTTTGCTCGGACTTACGCGCAGTGCTGAACAACAGGTATGCGATCAGCAGGAAGACACCCAGCACCGCGAACTGTACGATGGGATAATACCGCAATTGCGTGAGGACGTAAGACTCTTTATAAAAAATGTACCGCTTTCCCTGACTTCCCAGGTCAATTTCCAGGAAAGTATTGGCTTCTGAGAGGTTATCCACCAGCTGATGCAAGGCTGACTTGTTCTTCAGGAAGGTGGAATCCAGGTTGCCTGTCGCAATGATATGCCTGCGGTCGGCGTCGGTGACAATGACCGGCACGGATGCGGCATTCACCACGACTTCAGTGATGAACGACTGGACGATATCTTCCAGGATCTTCTTTATTTCGGTAAATGGGCGTGAGTCGGCGTAGTAGAAATAATTGATGTTTCCTGCATAGTAATCGAAGGCGATGGGGGGGTATGCCGAGAACTGTTCCCGCAGCTCCGGGGTAAGCACACGGACGCTGTCGGTATTGAAATCCACATTTTTCGCCGAACTGATATGCCCGTTGGCATCGGTCAGGATCACCGGTATGGTGGTATTCCCGGCAATAATCTCGCTGTAAAAGGTAATATCTTCGGTATTATCCGCACTGATAAGCCGTTGCGTTGCGCGGGCGAGCAGCTCTACCCGTTTTCGCTCTTCCTGCTGCAGTGCGGCAAAGAGCTGCTCCTGCATCTGCACCAGTCCGGCGCGCTGCTGCACGGCATCGGCCCAGATACGGATATTTTTACGCTCTTCGCGGGCGATCTTGTGTACCATGGAGTCGGTATACCAGAACGACGCCCCGACGATCACCATGGCTGCCAGGAACAGGATGAGCTTCCAGCGCTTCTTTTGTTTGTAAATGCTCAAATGAACAGTCTTTATTGCAAAAATGAGGTTAATCTTCTGATTCCAGTCTTTTCTTAGCCTCCTGCAGGCCGGCCTGTTGCGATTCGTCCAATGAAGGATAGGCCAGGTCTAGCGCTTCCATCCGGGATACGATGATATCACAAACCAGGGCGCGCATAAACCATTTGCGGTCGGCAGGGATCACATACCAGGGGGCATTGGGCGTGCTGGTGTGCCGGAGCATGTCCTCATAAGCCTGCATATATTCATCCCAGTGCCTGCGTTCGTCTACATCCTTAACTGAGAATTTCCAGTTCTTGGCCGGATCTTCTATCCGGTCCAGAAAACGCTTTTTTTGCTCGTTTTTGGATACGTTCAGGAAAAATTTGATGACAATGGTCCCGTTTTCGTGCAGATATCTTTCAAAATCATTCATTTCCCTGAAACGCATCTTCCAGAATTCATCTCCCACCGGGTGTTTCAGGCCCGGCAGTCGCTGACCGGCCAGGATGGAAGGATGAACCCTGACAACCAGCACCTCCTCGTAATAGGAGCGGTTGAAGATCCCGATGCGTCCACGTTCCGGAACAACCTTGCTGCAGCGCCACATATATCCGTGGTCCAGTTCTTCGGCAGATGGGGCCTTAAAGCTGAATACCTGGCACCCCTGCGGGTTGATGCCAGACATGACATGCTTGATTGTCCCGTCTTTACCTGCTGCATCCATGGCCTGGAAAATGACCAGTACCGCGTATTTATCCTGGGCATAGAGCTTGTCCTGCAATGCGGACAAACGTTCAATGCCATTCTTCAGGTGCTTTGCGGCTTCGTCCTTGTCGTCGAACTTTCCCTGGTCCGATGTCGCGAAATCATGGAGAAGGGCCCTGCCGTCAAAAGGAAATACATAAGGTGAATGATTCATGGCCATGCAGATTCGATGATATTATTCAAATATCACCAAAAAGCATGACATCGCAAAATATGGCCTAGCGGATAACGCGGAACATCTTATTGATCCGCCAGCGCTTCAGTAAGGGCTTGTTCTTATCGGAAGAGATCCAGACAAACACAGCTTTACCAACCAGATGGTCTTCAGGAAGGAAACCCCAGTACCTTGAGTCAACGGAATTATGACGGTTATCGCCCATCACCCAATAGTAATCCATCTCAAAGGTATACTGCGTGGCTTCGGTTCCATCGATGTAAATCCGTCCGTCTTTTTCAACCAGATCATGGCCCTCGTAGGTGTCGATAATCCTCCTGTACAGGGGTATGGTTATGGCATCAAGGCTTACGGTCATGCCTTTGCGCGGGATGACAACCGGTCCGTAATGATCCACATTCCAGGGATAGTTGGTATCATAAGGGAAGATCTCCGGACTTGTCAGGCCAGGTTCATAGATGACCCTGGTAACACCGGTCACATTCGGGAAACCCTTGAGTTTCTCAAGCGACTCGTCTGTAAGATTCATAACGACTTCGCGGTTGCCGATGCGGATCACATCATCCGTCACATCCAGGCTTTCCAATGCGCGCTTGCTGATATCCTGTCCGTTGGTTTCCACAATATACTGATGCTGGAACCCGGATCTGTTTTCTAAAGCTTTGCCATTGATGTAAACCTGTTCTTCGATGATCTGCAGCGTGTCTCCCGGAATCCCGATGCATCGTTTGATGAAGTTCTCCCGCTTGTCAACCGGGCGATACACTATATTCCCGAAATTGGTTTTATTCGCATGCACCTGGCTTCTTCCAAACTCCCTGACCAGTGAATAGTAGCTGCGGTTGCTCTGAAAGGCACTTGATACGGTATCGCCTTCTGGATAGTTGAATACGACCACATCATTGTTGCGAACCGGCCTGATGGCAGGGAAACGGAAATAATCCCAGTGCGCCCATTCCAGGTAGGACTTGCGGTCGCTGCTCATAGGCATGGTATGATGTACCAGTGGGAATGAAAGGGGGGTATTTGGAAGCCGTGCTCCGTAAACGAATTTGTTGACCCAGAGGTGGTCTCCTATCAGCAGGCTCTTCTCCATGGAGGAGGTTGGGATTTTGTAGTGCTGGAAATAGAAGAGATTGATGACGGTTACGGCAACCACTGCAAAGATGATGGCTTCAAACCATTCCCTGCCCACCGATTTCTTGAGGGGTGTGCGTTTCTCCGGTGTGAGGTATTTCTCTTTGCTTATCCATGCAAGCCACGGAAGATAAATAAAGGGAAAGACAGCGGCCAGGGCATGATCCAGCAGCTTATAGCGCCCAAAGCTTTTGGCTGTCTCGACCGACAGCAGGAGCAACATAAAGAGGTTGATGAAGGGCAGAAAAAAAAGCACCAACCACCATGTAGGTTTACCTGTTATGCGTAGCCAGACAAGAATATTGTAAAAAGGAACCAGGGCCTGCCAGGTAGGTTTGCCAGCCTTCCTGAAGATTCCGGTCAGGGATGCCCAGATAAGCAGCAGGGATAAAATGAAGATGATCAGGTTGATACTCATGCCGAATGTATTTATGTGTGCAAAAATCAGGGATTTTTGGTCTCAGCGTATGCTTTGACTGTTAATTCTTGTTAATAAGGATTCAGAGGCTGTCATCTTCCCACTCATAGATGAACTCTCCTTTCTCCTGTTGCCTCAGCTGGCGTTTCTCCTTTTTGCGTTGCTCCCGCTTCAGACTGTCCTGCCTGAGCCAGTGAAATTCCTGGCGCAAAACATCTTTGACCTCTTTTCTTTCTGCGTCCAGGTCCCGACTGATCTTCTGCTTCAAACCGACCCTGTCATAAGCAAAGACAGGTTTATCGCTGGTTCCGGTCATGCGCAGGAAAAGCGTCGTCCTGCCCAGCCCGTCATCCTGAACAACCCCGAATTCGGAATTCTCCTTTCGGGCTTCCCTGGCTTTCCGGCCCAGGAGTTCGGACAGCAACACCTTGAAATTGTAATCTATTTGATTGTCAAAGTGATGAACACCAGATAGGTTGATATTGATAGCATCTGTATTGACGGCCATTTCAGGGATAAAGATACGGCTGTCGCGTACATAGATCTGGTTACGCAGGGGGGCCAGACTGACTTTATCTAGATTACCGGCTTTGATGAATTTTGCCAGTCCTTGCAGGGGCTCGTAATCCTGTACGATGCCCTGGATTACCTGAACATTGGCCAGTGCAACGATGCTGGAGGTTACCGGAAGGTAGCCTGCATCCAGGTCTAATCCCAGGTCTACCTCCGCGGTAAGAATGCCTTGAAGATGACGATGGGTGATTTCGTCCTGGCCAAAATCATTCATTTGCCTGAAAAGTGCTTTTATATCTATGTCTTTCAGTACTGCCCGGCATTGGATGTGCTGGCCGGGCTTATGCGGGATCATACTGCCACTCAGAAAGATATCACCGCCCATGGTCTTCAGGGATATCTGACGTGCGATGAGGCCGGAAGTGGAATAGGTCACTTCACCTTGTGCATGGGATGCCTCGAACTTTCCATATTTTATTTTGGAGATCTTTACATGGATATTGGATTCCATGCCCTCCAGACTGAAAGCTGTCTCTTGCTTTGAAGTATTGCCGGAGAACCAGGCTTCAATGGGTAGTGCTTCCGCTTCAAGCTGGACATCAGCATAAGCTGTATTCGCCGGATTCTCGAGCCAGGGGAGCAGTCCGGCAATGCGAAGATTCAGTTTTATCGGGCCGTCCGGACTGCTGGCTTCAATGCCTTGAAGCAGCAGGTCACCTTGCCGGAGCCGGAGGGACCCCGACATTTTGCTGAGCTCCAGCGAAGCTTCAGGATAAGAAAGGCGGCCGGATTGCAGGGCGCCCCTGGCGTCTATCCGGGCTGTCTGAGACCAGTCAGGGCCAGGTTTCCATCCCGGTGCCAGCTGGAGGTCAAAGCTTCCCTCCAGGTCAACCAGCCCCTGCACCTGAAAGGGCCAGTGCTGTTTAAAACATGCCGAAATGGCTTCCAGATCTAGATTGGCCTGTACTTTTCCACTGAGGAGGGGTGCATCCAGATCTTCCATGGATAGCGAGGCCTTGACAGGTTTGCCGGCCAGGTTAAAACGGGCCTCGGTCACTTCGAGTCGCTGAAGGGGTAGGGAAGGGGAGGCCTTGTTGTCATAAATCCCATGCGCCTGAAGGTTTTTGATCCAGAGTCCGGCATCCGGGCACACCAGCATGGCTACATCATCCATTCGCCAGTTGAGGATAACGGAAGGGAAAGCGCCGCCACCAAAGAGTCCCTGAATACGCAGATCATAGGTGACCTCTCCGCTGCATTGATGCTTCAAGGCCATGCCAGACAGGTTTTCGGGCAGAAGACTAAGCAGGCCGGAAAGCTTGGCTTCTCCGGAGGAAAGATGAATATCCAGGCTGTCACTGGTATCTCCTGGCAATACGTTTCCTGCGGTAAGCAGGGTCATCGCCTCGGTACGTATGCGGCCGTCATTCCATTGAACCCGCCCCGTTTCCGTGTCAACCTGCAGGATCGTCGAGAGCTCGGCCTGACGGTTTTGCAGGATCACGGTTTCGCCGGTCTTTAATAACCTGGCCTCCAGCTTCCCCTGTAAGGAAGCGTCAAAACGGGTATCAGACAACTTCCCCTTCAGATCAATCCGCTGAAGGAAGAAGGCATAATCCTGTCCAGTTGCCAGGTCTCTGAACCGGAAAACCGACTGCCGCATACCCACCGCATCCAGTTGAATGTCCAGGGAACCAGTAGCAGTATCATTTGCAGACCTGAAAATATGATAGTTATCCTGGCCGTTTTCAAACAACAGGATATTCAATTCAGCGTCTTCAATAAGGATCTTCCTGATCCTGTATTGTTTACGCACGATATCCAGGGGGTGCATCTTGAGGTAAAGATGACCGGCCTTCAGGAGGACGGGCTGACCGGGTATCTGAAAGGATTCGCGTGTCTGCACCTGGCGAACATCCAGGCTGATATAGGGAAAATGCCGCCAAAACCCGAGCTCCATGCCACCAACATCGATAGGAATAAGGAGGTAGCGGTTGATTTCTTCCACCAAAACTTGTTTGATCTTATCCTGGTGAAGGTGGAGGATAATCCAGGTTCCGCCCAGGATGAGGAAGAAGAAGACCAGCAACAGAAGCAGGAAACGTTTGATCACACGCCTGACCTTGGATGCTGTCTGGGTTTGAGCTCCCTCTTTTGTCATACGATTACTTCAGCCTTTTCAGGATATTGATTTCTTCCTGGCTTAGGTGACGCCATTTCCCTCTGGGAATGAGCTTCTTGGTTATTCCGGCAAAAGAAACACGGTCCAGTTTGACGACTTCATAACCCAGGTGTTCGAACAGGCGGCGCACGATGCGGTTACGTCCTGAATGCAGGGTTATTCCAATCTGTTTCTTATCATTCGCACCTTCAACCCAGGCGATGTCGTCGACCTTTACCAGGCCATCTTCCAGCTCAACACCGGCGACGATTTGCTCCATGTCCTTTTTGCTGAGGTTGCGGTCCAGATGTACATGATAAATTTTGCGCACTCCATGCCGGGGATGTGTCAGCTTCTTCGCCATTTCACCATCATTGGTAAGCAGCAGTACACCTGTGGTATTGCGGTCCAGCCTTCCAACCGGATAGATGCGCTCCCTGCAGGCTTCTCTTACCAGTTCCATAACGGTTCTTCGTTCTTCAGGATCATCGGTTGTCGTGATGTATCCCTTTGGTTTATTGAGGGCTACGTAAAACAACTTTTCTGCCCGCAGGGTTTGTTCTCCAAGCTGGACCTTATCGCCCGTCATAACCTTGTAACCCATTTCGGTTATGACTTTACCATTGACCTGCACGACACCTGAAGCGATCAGGGTATCGGCTTCCCTTCTGGAGCAGATACCGGCATGGGCAATGTACTTGTTCAAACGCATGCCCTCCCTGGCTATTGCATGGTCCTTTTTCGATCCGGTCCTGCCTGAGCTACTCCGGTATCCCCGTTCATCCTCTTTTTTATTACGAGGATTGCGGTCTCTGTCCTCTTGCCGGACATAAGGACGGCGACCATCACTTCTTTCCGTCTTACCTTCTTGTTCTGTGCTCCTTCGCCTCACAGGCCGCTCCTCTTCCTGTCTTTTTGCGTATGGCCTGCGGGTTACTTCAGACCTTCCGGATTCCTCTTGTCTTCTTGCGTAGGGCCTGCGCGTTTCTTCAGACCTTCCGGGTTCGTCCTGTCTTCTTCCGTAAGGTTTCCGTGGTCCTTCGGATCTGCCAGATTCCTCTTGTCTTTTTGCATAAGGCCTGCGTGTTTCTTCAGACCTTCCGGATTCGTCCTGTTTTCTTCCGTAAGGTTTCCGTGGTCCTTCGGATCTGCCGGATTCTTCCTGCCTTCTTGCGTAGGGCCTGCGTGTTTCTTCAGACCTTCCAGGCTCATCCTGCCTTCTACCGTAAGGTTTCCGTGATCCTTCGGATCTGCCGGATTCTTCCTGCCTTCTTGCGTAGGGCCTGCGTGTTTCTTCAGACCTTCCAGGCTCATCCTGCCTTCTACCGTAAGGTTTCCGTGATCCTTCGGATCTGCCGGATTCTTCCTGCCTTCTTGCGTAGGGCCTGCGTGTTTCTTCAGACCTTCCAGGCTCATCCTGCCTTCTACCGTAAGGTTTCCGTGATCCTTCGGATCTGCCGGATTCTTCCTGCCTTCTTGCGTAGGGCCTGCGTGTTTCTTCAGATCTTCCAGATTCCTCCTGTCTTCTTGCGTAGGGCCTGCGTGTTTCTTCAGACCTTCCGGGCTCGTCCTGTTTTCTTCCGTAAGGTTTCCGTGGTCCTTCGGATCTGCCGGATTCTTCCTGTTTTTTTGGGTAAGGCTTCCGGGCTCCCTCCTTTTTTCCGTATTCATCCTTGTGAGCCGGCCGGCTGGCGGGTTTCCGGCTGCCTGGTTTGGTGGCCTTTGTTTCCCTTACCTCTCTGGAACGGCGTGATGGATTTTCCTCTTTTCGTTCTGCTGGTTTACCGGACTTACGACCCGGCCCTTTGCCTGTTGTTGCCATGATACCCTTATTGGTGGGCGCAAAGGTAAGAAAACATGTTGCTGCTCAGTAAATTATCGATATAGCTGCCCATTAATAGCAGGAAGAAACAAGGAATACTTGACAAATACCCCTAAAATTGCGTATTTTAACAATGAATGGAATCAGGCATACGTTCATATTAAGTGTATGCCAATAAGTATGACTACAATGAACGAGATCATTGAACTCACCAGCCTGAATTATGCCCGTGCAGCCATCCTGCAAAGCAGGCTTGAATCGGAAGGCATATCCTGTTTTTTATCCAATGTTAACCAACTGCGGGGAGATATCTCTGAAGGGGTCAGGGTTATGATCCACCGCAATGACCTTAGTCATGCCCTGAAAATCCTGGATGAGGTCCGAAGGACCGCCAGTGAGCCGGAAGTGGTAGAAAGGGTTAGCCGCATACGCCGGATCCTCGTTCCGGTTGATTTCTCCACCTATTCTGAGCGGGCTGCTCATTTTGCACTGGGACTGGCCCGGGAGCTGAAAGGGGATGTGAACCTCATTCATGCCTACTACAGTCCTGCAGTGGGAAGTGGCATCATCAATGAAGCATTTGCATACCCTGCAGGTATGGATACCTATCTGCAGGATATCGTCACCCGGGCACGCAAAGACTTGAATGAACTGGGGAACACCTTGCGGGCAAGAGTCCAGAACGAAGGCATACGCGATGTAAGGATTACGACTTCCCTGGGTCATGGGCTGCCCGAAGATGTTATCCTGGAGTATACCCGCAAATTGCATCCAGGCGTGGTGGTGATGGGTAGCCGGGGAACGGGAGGAATGCTGTACCGCCTTTTCGGGAGCGTGAGCACCCGGGTGATCGAAAACTCTCCTGTGCCGGTCATTGCCATCCCTGAAATCTCAGGCATCGATGATCCATCTCACATTCAAAATGTTCTTTATCTGACCCGCTTCGATGAATCGGATTATGTTGCCATCGAAAGACTTATGAATTTCCTGGCGCCTTTCCGGCTCCGGTTCTACTGCTTACATGTTGAAACAACGGAAGACCCGGTGGTAGAAGAGGTACAAATGAACCGGCTGAGAGACCATTTCAGGGAGCGCTACAACAAGATGGATGTCCATTGCGAAGTCATAAGGGAAGATCAGATTTTACGCGGAATCGAGCGCTATAAGTTGGAGCATGATATTGGATTGATTGCTCTTACAACGAGAAAGCGGGGATTCTTCGAAAAACTGCTGGACCAGGGCACGACGCAACAACTCCTGGCCAACGTAAAGGCGCCTCTGCTCATCTTCAAGGTCTGAGTGTAGGATAGAACGCCTGGTCGATATGCTCCAGGGTATGGCCTTCCCGGCTGAATTCTATCCCGATAATATCAAAACGGGCATTGTAGTCCATGTCATAGCGTGAGATATAGGCATTGGCTGCCCGGATCAGAATCCGTTGCTTGTTACGGTCTACCGCCGCCACCGGCGTCTGCAGGCTGCCTTTCTTCCTGCTCTTCACCTCAACAAAAACAAGATAATCCCGATCCAGGGCAATGATGTCTACTTCGTTGTTGTTACCAAACCGCCAGTTCTGCTCAAGGATGCGGTAGCCTTTGCCTTTCAGATAGTTCAGCGCGATCTCTTCGCCTTCTTTCCCAATCTCCAACGTTGTCATGGTCTTGTCCTCTCATTCATCAAACAGCATCCTTACTTGATCTCCAACCTCCAGGCGGATATGTCTTCCCATATACAACGCCAGGTTTCTCCCGGCATGCCCGGCAGGAAAATCCAGGACAAGCGGTATGTCCAGGTTCTCAGTGATTTCCATCAGGATTTCTGCTGCCGTTTTTCCAAAAGGAACTGTATTGTCGCGCATTTCTGTAAATCCACCTGCGACCAAGGCCCGGATGTGTTGAAGCCGTCCACTGCGTTTTAAGTTAACCATCATACGGTCAATATGATACAGATATTCATCCAGGTCTTCCAGGAAGAGGATCTTGTCCTGATAATCCAGGTCTGAAGGGCTTCCCAGAATGCTGTATAAGACGGACAGGTTACCCCCAACCAATTGTCCTGTAGCCATTCCCTTGCGATTGGAGGGATTTGCGTCAACGACATACTCCTTTAGCTCTCCGGTCAAGGCTTTCAGCAGGCTTTCCAGGCTTTCTACTGCTCTCGGTTCCTGAAAATTCAGTGGCATGGTGGCATGCAGGGACTCCATACCCAGCCTGGCTTGAAGGTGGGCATGGAACACGGTGATGTCGCTGTAACCAACGATCCATTTAGGATGCAGTTGCAAGGGCTGCCAATTCACGAGATCGACGATCCTGGCACTGCCATATCCACCCCGTGCGCAAACGATGGCCTTAACATCCTGTCGTTCCAGCATGAACTGCAGGTCCGCTGCCCTTTCAGCATCCGTTCCGGAGAATTGATGGTGGCTTCCGAAAAGATGGGGGCCTGTCAGGACGTGGAATCCCCATTCCTGGAAAATGCGGAAGGCGGGTTCCAGCACTTCGTGGCTGATCTGGCGCGCTGGCGCAATCAAGCCTATGGTATCTCCCTTGCAGAGATAGGGCGGTTTGCGTAAAGGTACAGCAGGTCTCATATCGAATGCCGTGTATATAAATCCATATCTTTGCTAAAATATACGAAAAACACCACCCCTGGCGGAAAAATATCCAACATGAAAACAGAAAAAGACCAGTTTACGAGATATACCATCACCTCTGCTTTGCCTTATGCCAACGGACCGATCCATATCGGTCACCTTGCCGGTGTCTATGTCCCAGCCGATATCTATGTCCGTTACCTCAGAATGAGGGGTGAAGATGTTGTATTTATCGGAGGCTCAGATGAACATGGGGTGCCGATCACCATCAAAGCCCGCAAAGAGGGGGTCAGCCCTCAGGAAGTGGTGGATAAATATCATGCCCTGATCCAGGATTCCTTCAGACGTTTTGGAATTTCCTTTGATGTGTACTCGCGCACATCAGCGCCCATTCACCATGAAACTGCTTCGGCCTTTTTCAGAAAACTCTATGACCAGGGCGAGTTTACAGATAAGGTTACTGCACAGTATTATGATGAAGAAGCCGGCCAGTTCCTGGCCGACCGGTATATCATAGGCACTTGTCCACATTGTCACTACGAGCGGGCTTATGGCGACCAGTGCGAAAAATGCGGCACCTCGCTCAGTGCCGATGAACTCATACAACCCCGCTCTGCTCTTAGCGGAAGCACACCGGTTCTGAAGGATACACGGCATTGGTATTTGCCGCTGGATAAATATGAAGGATGGCTGAAAGAATGGATACTCGAAAAACACAGGGAGGACTGGAAAAGCAATGTATACGGTCAGTGCAAATCCTGGCTGGATCATGGCCTGCAGCCCAGGGCCGTCACGCGTGACCTGGACTGGGGCGTTAAGGTACCCATTGACGGGACCGGCGGAAAGGTCCTGTATGTATGGTTTGATGCTCCTATCGGCTATATTTCGGCCACCCGTGAGTGGGCTCTGCAGGAAGGTGTAGACTGGGAACCCTACTGGAAGGATGAAGATACTAAGCTGGTACATTTCATAGGTAAAGACAACATCGTCTTCCATTGTATCATTTTCCCTGCCATGCTGAAGGCGGAAGGAAGCTATATCCTTCCGGTGAATGTGCCTGCCAATGAATTCCTTAACCTGGAAGGCGACAAAATCTCCACAACCCGTAACTGGGCCGTTTGGCTGCATGAATACCTTGATGATTTTCCGGGCAAGGAAGACGTATTGAGGTATGTTTTAGCAGCAAATGCTCCGGAAACCAAGGACAACGACTTTACATGGAAGGATTTCCAGACGCGCAATAACAGCGAATTACTTTCTATCCTTGGGAATTTTGTGAACAGAACGCTGGTGCTAACACATAAGTATTTTGGCGGACGGGTTCCGGTATTGGGATCACTCACAACAGAAGACAGGATCCTGATGGAAGAGATCAGTCAGTTTCCCGGCCGCATCTCAGCCAGCATGGAAGCATATCGTTTCAGGGAAGCCCTGGCGGAATTTATGAACCTGGCCCGTCTGGGAAACAAATACCTCACAGATCAGGAGCCCTGGAAAAAATATGGCAAGGAAGATGAAAGAGTGCAGACCATCTTAAACCTCAGCCTGCAGATCTGTGCCAACCTGGCCACCCTGGGAGAGCCTTTCCTTCCTTTTACAACAGCGCGTATGCGAAAAATGCTGAAAATGCCGCTGCTGTCGTGGTTTGAGGCTGGTCATTCGGGTATGTTGTCGGAGGATGATGAAATAGGACAACCTGAGCTATTATTTGAACGCATTGAGGATGAGGCCATTCAGCGGCAGGTTGCCAGGCTTGAGGCAACCCGTGCGGCGAACGCCGGCGAAGTGATATCCGCCAGACCTGCTGCGGAACCCATTTCATATGACCTTTTCAGTCAGATGGATATACGCATTGGCACCATTCTCGAAGCGGAGGTGGTTCCCAAGACAAAGAAATTACTAAAACTGAGGATAGATACCGGCATCGACAAGCGTACCGTGGTATCCGGCATCGCTGAATACCATGCGCCGGAGCATTTACCCGGTAAACAGGTAGCTATCCTGGTTAATCTGGAGCCACGGGAGATACGTGGCATCGTTTCTCACGGCATGATTCTGATGGCAGAAGACAAGGATGGTAAACTGGTTTTTGTTGAACCTGTTGAAAATGTGATGAATGGCTCAACAGTGAAGTAGTCCGTCAAAGCCATACTGTCTGGAAAAAAATTGGCTATCTTTGCGGCCCCGGCCTCATAGTTCAATGGATAGAACGGAAGTTTCCTAAACTTTAAATCTAGGTTCGATTCCTAGTGAGGCTACTTCTTAAAAACGTAAATCCCCGTAGGTAAATAACTTGCGGGGATTTTTAATTATGCTACTGTCAGAATAGTTTACAAAGGATAGCGTTCTGACAGTTAATAGACAGTTGAAGAGTATTGATAATGTGTCAGTAGTGCTTCAACAGCTTGTTTTTGCTGGTATTTCTTCAATGTGCCTTAAAATCTGTGAGCCAGTATCAGCTCTTCTTTGATATTAACACCATAATATTTCCCCGATGCATTGTCAAATAACGCATTATGTGGGGTGATCTCTGGGCTGAAGCCACCTTTAATGAGCGCATCCAGAAAACCTTTTCTGCTAAACAGCCTGACATGGTCCTCTTGCCCGTAAAATAACAGCCGGAGTTCATCTGTATTGATCCCCTCATCACAAAAATCCTGTGTCAAACGCATTGAATAGGGTGTCTGTAAGATCGCTACAGAAGAGGGTTTCAGAACCCTAAAGACTTCCTTTATGGCCTTCATATGATCTGGAATATGCTCCAGCACATGGTTACAGATAACAACATCAAATGAGTTATCCTGGAAAGGAATGTTTTGTAAATCAATTTTTACGGTTTCCTCATTGAAGGGATGCAAATCAGCCAGTACATATTTTTTCGGCGATAGTTT
>OFEK01000740.1_pt1 | contig 28848 bp, 21 predicted proteins | sample 1521131 | NCBI WGS metagenome assembly OFEK01 (sample SAMN05720209, study PRJEB24109) | activated sludge metagenome | isolation source: Anaerobic digester | place: China | collected 2015-12-16
CCAGTATCTATGCGGGTTTCAGAAGGCTCATGTAGCGTGAACTGTCAAACTCGGGAGCAATGCAACCTATACCAGTTTCTTCATCAGCACCCTCTTGCGCGACAAGCTTCTGAAATGTTGCGTGAGGTGTTGGATTTCCGTTTGCAGCTTCCTCAGCCTCAGCGGAAGATGGTGGAATTGGGCCGTGTTCTCAGCCGTATTTTTAGCATGGAAATGCTGAATGACCTGGGACATGAAGGCTTCAATCCCGGACTCATCCAAAGCGGCTTAGCCACGCTGCAAAAGGATATTCTTCAGTTGATGGGGGGTATTGCTTTTTGGGATGATAATCATATAGTTGAAAGATCTCATAATGATGATTCCTGGCTAAAATATGCCTTCTAAAGACAGATCCAGTCTGAAAATAGCCCTGAAAAAGTAAGGACAAGCCGAGTACCTTTTCTCGCTTGCCCTTACTCCAATGATATCCTTAGCTAATCTTACATCGCCTGTATTTTCAGTATATACCGGTGATGGGTTTGCTTTTGTCGTATTCGATGGTGTAACTAAATGATAGTGTTTTACTTTGACCAGGGCTCATGCCCATCTTCCACGTCAGTAAACCATTGTTTTCGTCATGTTCGGCCTCTGACAAAGCCAGGGGTTTGATCCTGATGTCGGCGCTGGCTGCCAGGGGTATCTGGTCGAACACCCGGACCTGGATTTCCCGTGACTTGCTATTCTTGATCTTGATGCTGTAAGTGAGGGTCCGGACGGCGTTGTTGCCTAAAACAGCATTCCGGACTTCATCTTTATCTTTGTTCCGTTCCATTACAACATTACGGTCATGGCCCAGGGCAAGTTCCAGCGTGTCGCCGGTAAGTCCCTGACCTAACTGTGTCGATCCCACAAAGCTGCCGTCAAAATAGATGTTGGCCGCTCCAGGAAGGAGTTCCAGTTTGTTCCAGTCAGGGATCCTGGCTGTCAGATAAGCTCTTTTGTCAACCTTAGGTGTTAAATAATAACAGAAAGAAGCTGGCAGCTTCTTTTCGAGGAAAGCCACCACCTGTGATTCTGCATTGCTGGGAATGCTGTAGCTCAGATCTACATCATATTCCACATTGGTCAGGGTGGCACTCTCCATGGTGTACTGGTATGCCTGCTGTGCCGCAGGGACTCCTGCGTCCTCGTATTCATCACGGATGGCTTTGCTTTCTCTCGTCGATACAACTGCAGTCTCCATGATACTGAGTTGTCTGTTAATGGGGCGGTGATGGCCGGCATAATACGGACTGAGCCTTGGCAGCGCGTAGCCCTGCTGTGGGGTGATGGTCGACAGCCGCAAACGGACATTGTTCCAGTCTTCGCCGCTATTCTGATAAACCATCGCCTTCCCGGTCAGTTGAAGCGATAGCTGATCAGAAGCCCTGATGTCGTAAGCAGGCGTCCATCCGGCCTGACTGACAAGGTAACTGATCTGTAACCCGGCTGTAACAGGCTGTTGGGATGATACTGTTATGAGGATCTGATGCTTTGGTTTTCCCGGTTCCGGGGGATTTACATGGGCATTGTATGCCTGTAGTGCACTGAGTCTCTCTTCCATGCCCGTGCGCATGCGGTTCAAATGGAACTCCTCCTGCTTTAATTTAATAAGCGCCGAGTGGATGTTATCCATCTGACGCCTGAAATAATCCATCGCAAAAGGAAGCTGCGAAATGGTGTCCAGGTCTCCCTTCATATACTTGTTATTCGCCAGTACCTTCTTCTCAAGTTCGAGCATATCCCTGCGCTGTTGCAGGTAATCCATCTCAAATCCTAGATAGATAAGAGAATCTGATAGCACGCGTATGCGGGTCTGAATGGCTGGAGGAAGCGGTTTGTTTTCAGGAATGACCGGCTCAGGTTGCTTCAGGCGGTATTTTACATCCAGGATGATGAATTCCCCTTTGCCCTTGACTTGTATGGTGGCAGGAAGAATGAAGGGTGAGATGGCGTCCACTACAAGGATGGCCGTCCCTTTCCCTAATTGCACCGACGATTCACGGTTTACCTGTGCCGAACTGGTATATACCGTGACCTGGTTGATGCGCGACGTAAGCACCTTTTCGTCCAGCGCACGTAACGGGAGATTCAAGATTAAAATGCAGATAATCAATGATATTGCTTTCATAATTTTAGGGTTTTACAGGTTAGTAATGATGTCTTAACTGCCATTGGGATGCATCAGGTCCTGCGTTTTCACAAAAATTATTTTAAATAAATTAAGTATTAGAATACCAAATAGACAAAAAGTGATATATATTTGATCCGTGAATAGTGGATAAAAATATCCACCATAAAATTAACACAGGATAACACACTAAAAATCAACATCAATGAGAGCTTTATTACTTTGGAGTGTTGTAGTGACAATGGCGCTGGCTGCCTGCAGTGGCCAGGGTGAAAGTGAAACCAAGACAGGGAATAAGGGGATCGGTCCATTCGGGCAGGTCAACCTGGGGCCTATCGATATGGATCGTGTGGCAAAAGGGGAGGCTAAATTCAATGCTGTCTGTGCTACATGTCATAAAGCAGCAGAAGCGCATATCGGTCCGCAAATGGCAGGCCTTACAAAGAAGCGCACACCTGAATGGATCCTCAACATGATCGTCAATCCAACCGAAATGTGTGAGAAGGACCCTGATGCCAAGGCCCTGTTTGAGCAATACAAAGTGCCTATGCCTGTCCCGGCCATTACCCAGGATGAGGCCTTGGATATCTTTGAGTATATCCGTTCACTGGATCAATAACACATTTATTTATTTATACCCTATGCCCATGAACACGCATGATTCCCTATTTAATTCCAGGAAGATAACCGCAGCCTTTACCCGCAGGCTTGTTGTGTGGCTGTTTCTTGGCATCTTCATCCTGCCTGAGCTCTTCGCCTGTGCGTACTGCAACAAACGTTTCAGGGAATCCCTGCTGGCAGAACGCAAGGGAACACTGCTTGCTGATGAGCTCCTTGCTGCCATCGCCGCGCAGGAACCGTCTTCAGCAGAAGTTCTGGCGCCTGCTGACAAGGCTCAGGCTGCTTCACCTCAACGCAGTGCATCCGCCACAGGCAGTCTGGCTGCCAGGTTTCCACAGGAGGAATTTGTTCAGATCCTCCGGCGTGATGAACGCCTGCCAGTCAGGCAAACGAGCTATGTTCCTCAGGGGATCACACCTGACACATCGGTTACCATTACCCTGGAAGAAAGGGATGTTTACATCGGTAATGGGGTGATATACAGTGGTTTTACTACAAATGGCACCATACCTGGACCCACGATTGTCCTCACGGAAGGCGACATCGTCAGGTTCACCATCGTCAACAAAAGCAAGACCATCCCGCATGGCGCATCCATTCATTCTGCCTATACCCAGACTTCCAAATACCTGGGCAAGATTCAGCCCGGAGATAGCGCCAGCATCACATTCAGGGTGACACAACCAGGTGTGTATATGTATCATTGTGCCCCCGGTGGTCACGCTATCCCCATGCATATCATCTTCGGACAGTATGGTATGTTTGTCGTCCAACCCAAAAAACAGCAGTTTGAGCTGGAGAGGCAACTGGGTAAGGGACCTGATCTTGAGTTATATCTTATTCAACATGAGTATTATGCGCATGGTAAAGATGCCACTGAGGGGCAGGGAAAACCCATGTATACAGCCTTTAATGGCAAGCTTTTCCGTTATGTTGAGGCACCCATCAAGGCCAAGCCCGGGGATTACGTCAGGATCCATTTTCTGAATATCGGACCTAACCTGGTATCTACTTTTCATATTGTCGGGATTATCTGGGATTATGTGTATTGGCAGGGCCACCCGGAGAATCGTTTCACAGGTGGTCAAACAGTTACGGCAGGCCCTTCGGATTCCTGGACCATTGAATTCCGCATGCCCCCGGATGAGGGAAGCTATCTGATGCTCTCGCACGCTGTCGGTTCAACTGACAGAGGGGCCATCGGTTTGTTGGTGTGTGACAGGGAAGCACCCACCCCTGCCCGTATACTGGCTGATGGAGAGGCATTCACAGACGAAGAGTTGGAAAACTATGCATCAAAGTCGATCCGCACCATTTCACCCTACAAGCCTGGCACGCTGGACGTAGACCCTTATTTCACCTACCGTCCGGATGAAGAGGTCATCGTCAGAATTCAAGGGAATGCATTCTATCCCAAACGTATAAAGATCCACCCTGGAACCAAGGTTACCTGGGTGAATGAGGATGTGTTTTCCTATATGGAGGGCGAGTTCTCGGGAATACATAACGTTGTGGCTTCAGGAGGGCCAGAGCGTTTCGGTTCTGAACTCATGGCGCATGCAGAGCGTTATAGCTATACCTTTGATAAAGAAGGGGAGTACACTTATATGTGCACACCACATCCCTATATGCAAGGCATCGTGGAGGTAACGGATGAAGGAAACACGGGAAACAGCGCATTCCCCTGGAGCCTCATTCTGGCGCTCGTTGCTCTTGTTCTGGCTGTATTTGCATTCCTGCGCAGCAGAAAATCCTGAGTTGGCGCGGTTCGTTAAGAACTTATTGTAAACTTTGTGGGGTGTTAGAACAGGGACGGCCTGCCGGTCGTTCCTTTCTGTATTTATAATAAATTGAATGAAAAAGAGTTAAGTTCTCATTCAAATCTATGTAACCATGGAAGATCCTAAACCCCGTATACCCCGTCATGTCTGGTTTCCTGTCGTTTTTGCTCTGGTTCTGGCATCGGGTATTGTTGCTGGACGTTACCTTGGCAAACCTGTCATCGGCCCTGTCAGGGAAAGCAGCGCCTCATACCAGAAACTCCGTGAGATTCTCGGCTATATAGATAAAGAATATGTTGATACGGTCAACAGATCTGCGTTGACCGATGACGCGATACGGGCCTTGCTTGAAAAGCTGGATCCTCATTCACAGTATATCAGTACCGAGGAATTTGCTGAGATGAACGACCCCTTGATGGGCGGCTTTGAAGGGATAGGGGTGCAGTTCAATGTCATGAAAGATACCATTCTGATCGTACAGGTCATCCCGGGTGGTCCTTCAGAGAAAGCCGGACTTCTGGCGGGAGACCGCATTATTTGTGTGGATGGCGATACCCTGACCGGTCCTGGCCTCAAGAGCAGCGATGTGGTACGCCGGTTGAAGGGGCCCAAGGGTACTGTAGTTGTTGTGAGCGTAGCGAGAAAGGGTGTTGCCGGATTACGCGATTTCACCTTGATCCGTGATGTCATTCCGACCTATAGTATTGATGTGTCTTATATTGCCGCTCCCGGAATAGGCTATATCCGTCTCAGTCGATTCTCTGTCACGACAGCCAGGGAGTTTAAGGAATCGCTTACTGAACTGATAAGCATGGGTGCCACCAGCCTGATTCTCGACCTGCGTGGGAATACTGGTGGTTACCTGGAAGCAGCTATTTCCCTCGCGGATGAGTTCCTGGAAAGGGATCAGCTGATTGTATATACCGAAGGCCGTTCCCGGCCAAGACGATACTCTTACGCTACCCGCCAGGGCAATTTCGAAAACCGGCCCCTGGTGATCCTCCTCGATGAGGGCTCTGCCTCTGCAAGCGAGATACTGGCCGGGGCCATACAGGACAACGACAATGGACTGATCATGGGTCGACGTTCCTTCGGTAAAGGGCTGGTTCAGGAGCAGCTTCAGCTACCGGACGGCTCAGCAATCCGCCTGACGGTAGCCCGCTATTACACCCCTTCCGGACGTAGTATTCAGCGCCCTTATGAAAACGGACGTGAAGCCTATTTCCATGATTTTATGGACCGCATGGAGAAAGGAGAACTGGAATCAGCTGACAGTATTCATTTTCCCGATTCCCTGAAATATAAAACCGTGGCCGGCCGAACGGTATATGGTGGAGGCGGGATCACACCCGATGTCTTTGTCGGGATCCAACGGGATGAGCGCCTGGGTTACTATAATGCTTTAGTAAACAGTGGTGTTTTGTATCAATACTGCTTTGATTATACCGACAGGGAAAGGGAACGCCTTCGGGCTTTTCCGACTATTGAAGATTTTGATCAGCGTTACAAGCTTGGGTCTGATGTGTTCCAGGGACTAGTAAATGAAGCATCCCGTCAGGGTATTACAGCATCTGATGATGAAATGTCCTTCTCCAGGAACAAGATCGAGGGACTTATGAAGGCTTACATCGCCCGCAACTTGTTCAACGACGCAGGATTTTACAAACTCTTTAACCAACAGGACGAAACTTTCCTCAAAGCTGTGGAAATCCTTCGTGAAGGTGGTGACTATCCCTCACTGCTCAGGGCTGGAAGATAAATTATACACTACTCAACCGTGACTGATTTGGCCAGGTTTCTCGGCTGGTCTACATTGCAGCCCCGCATCACGGCGATATGATAGGACAGGAGCTGTAGAGGTATGGTTGCAAGAAGGGGAACCAGCATCTCTTCCGTCTCCGGTATTTCAATCACTTCTTCCGCGATCTTCTTAACGGTCTCATCACCTTCTGTGACGATGGCGATGATATGACCCTGGCGGGCTTTGACTTCCTGGATGTTCGAGATGACTTTTTCGTAGGTCCCTTTATTGGTAGCTATCACAACCACCGGCATATTGGCATCGATGAGCGCAATCGGGCCATGCTTCATCTCAGCTGCAGGATAACCTTCTGCATGGATATAAGAGATTTCCTTAAGCTTCAAGGCCCCTTCCAGTGCTACGGGAAAATTATATCCCCTTCCCAGGTAAAGGAAGTTGCGTACATCTTTGAATTTATGGGCAATCTCGATGATCTTATCATTCACCAGAAGCGTCTTTTCCACCTTGGCTGGTATCTTATCCAGCTCATGCACGATCTGATGAAAACGGCTGGTGGAGAGGGTTCCTTTCTCATGCCCGATCATCAGCGCCAGGAGCGTCAACACTGTTACCTGGGCTGTGAAAGCCTTGGTTGAAGCCACCCCGATCTCCGGACCGGCATGGGTATAGCTCCCCGCATGTGTGGCCCTTGCAATAGAGGAACCCACCACATTGCAAATGCCCAGGATCGTCGCACCCCGCGAACGGGCAAGGTCAATGGCAGCCAATGTATCGGCAGTCTCCCCGGATTGAGAGATGGCGATTACGATGTCCTTTTCGTAGATGACCGGATTCCGGTAACGGAACTCGGAAGCATATTCCACTTCCACCGGGATGCGCGCAAGATCCTCTATCAGGTATTCTCCCACCAGGGCGGCATGCCAGGATGTACCACAGGCGACAATGATGATACGGTCGGCCTGCAGTAGTTTCTGTTTATAATCAATAATGCCTCCCAGGGATACAATACCTTTCTGGGCGTTTAGCCTGCCACGCATGCTGTCGAGGATGGATCGCGGCTGCTCATAAATCTCCTTGAGCATGAAGTGATCAAATCCGCCCTTCTCCAGGGCACTCAGACTGATCTCCAGCTGCTGAACATAGGGACGCTTGTCGACATTGGAAACGGTCTTGATTCTGAGGTCTTTGTTCCGCTCAACAATGGCTATCTCTTCATCATCCAGGTAGACCACATTGCGGGTGTAATCCACAATGGGCGTAGCATCTGATGCAATGAAAAACTCATCCCTTCCGATGCCCACGACCAGCGGACTGCCTTTGCGGGCAGCGATGAGGGTGTCGGGATGGTTGCGGGAAATCACCACAATGGCATAAGCTCCGACCACCTGTGACAAGGCTACCTGAACAGCTTCAACAAGGTCAACCTGTTCATTCAGAAGAATATCCTCGATAAGGTGGATCAGAACTTCTGTGTCTGTATGACTGATGAAATGGTACCCACGAGCAACGAGTGCTTCCTTTAGTGAAGCATAGTTCTCTATTATGCCGTTGTGGATGATGGCAAGGTTGCGGGTTGGAGAATAGTGGGGATGAGCATTGACATCATTCGGCTCACCATGCGTCGCCCAACGGGTATGAGCGATGCCGATAGTTCCTGCCAGGTCTTTGTCTTCGAGCGAGACTTCCAGATCCGCTACTTTGCCCTGGTTCTTATAGAGTTTGAGCTCCTTGTCGAGAATGGCAATCCCGGCACTGTCATAACCACGGTATTCCAGCCGGCGAAGTCCTTTGATCAGGATAGGGTAAGCTTGACGGGGGCCTACATAGGCAACGATTCCACACATATTGTAACTCCTTCGTGATGTGTTTCTTTACAGGAGTGCTTTTAAGGCAGCTCCATATAGGTCATTTCCAGCCTGGTTTTACGAACCGGCTGAAGCGGCCCTCCAATGACGGCGCGATTGGCTTGTATGGCCCGGGCGGATACCAGGACGATCAAGGGATCATTAGCAATACTGCCACTCAATACTTTCTGCATATGCCGCGTGATGCGGAACCTGTATTCCTGTCGGGTAGAATCATACGTGCCCCCGAGAAAAGTAGAGCCCTCCGACTGGTCAGTGATCTGTACGATATCATCGTCCTGTCTCAACCCAAGCAACAATTGTCCCGGTGCACTGTAGTTTTGACGGTCTGGTATGACCGGCAGCACCAACTCTGCCATCGTGAGTGCGATCCCTTTACCCTGGTTCCAGCCCAGAATATTTGGAAGGTGAACCACTGCATTGATGCCTTGCATTGACTGCAGATAAAAGACCTGAAGGCCCTGACTAGTGTCTTTGTTTACAACCTGTGCCTGCAGCGAAGGGCTTCCGAACCCGTAATCATGCGTGAACCGGTTAAACCTGGCGCAGGATTCGTCCAGCCGGAAGGTGTAGGACAAGGAGTCATTTTCGCTGTTGGAGTAATGCAAACTGATCTTACTCAGACTGGAGGATAACCTGAAATAGAGGATGCTGCCACCACTTCCAGCCTGATCGGTAGTGATATACAGTCCATTGATAAATTGAACGAAGTTCTCATTATCAGCAAGGTTAAGCTCTGATCCATTCAGGATCTTATTTGCAAAGGCCGGATTCTGACCCAGGTTGATGCGCAGATGGGCAGGGTATTTTACACTGTCGATCATCACGCTATCGTTGGGTCTTGGGTAAAAAGTATAGGTGCAAATAGGATTAAGGTCGTATTCCAGATGGCTGTGGCTGTAGTAATTACTGTCATCGTAGAGTTGCTGCGTCACCTCGTGTATCCGGATAGTCATAGGCTGATTTGTATCCCCGTAATACCCGGCGATGGACAGGCTGAGGATCATGCTGTCGAGAACCGGTGATGCACCAAAATCGGGCTTGACATTGGAGAGGAGGAATTGGGTGTAAAAGCTCGCATTCGTCAATCCGAATACCGGATCAGCATAGCTTCCGGCCATATTGAGCGAGGTTTCATCGGTACGAACTGAATCGTTGGCCAGGGAGTAGGGGATGACGGTGGTCGTGTCGCTGAATTTAAAGTTAAATCTGTCCTCTACTGGTTGTACTTCGAGGCCGACTTCCAGTGGGTCTTTTTTACAGGATGTTGCCATTGCCAGCAGGACCAGCAGGATCATCCAGATATGCATGCGTGAGAGGGGGAGTACTGCTTTCAAAATGACGGGATGAAAATAAGAATCAACAATGAAGGCCTTTTCAGGAGGCCTTGTCTTCCAGCAGGCTGTTATAAAATGCATCATAAGCCTCGATATACGTATTTTCATCCTGGTATCCCAGGACAGGTTTTCCGCAGCTTTCGAGATATGCCTGGATCTCCGGATGAATCTCCGGGCTACCGATGATCACGGCATCTGACATATCGATCGCAGCCCGGGTGATATGAACGTAATCTCCCTTGGCGTAGTATTTCAGCTCATCCTCTCCGATACCTTCCAGTTTCACTTTCTTGGCGAAATGGTCTCCGAATTTCTCGTTAAACTGGTCATTATAAACGGAATAGACCACTTTTGATTCTGAGAATAGCGGATTCTCATTGAAGGCTTTTTTAACATATAGGGGGATAAGACTGGTCATCCAGCCATGGCAATGGATCAGATCAGGTGCCCATCCTAGTTTTTTTACCGTTTCCAACACGCCCCTGGAAAAGAACACGGCCCGTTCGTCATTGTCTTCGAAGAAACGGTTGTTCTTATCCCTGATCAAAGCCTTTCGTTGAAAATAGTCCTCATTATCAATGAAATAGATCTGCATCCTGGCCGATTGTATCGAAGCAACCTTGATAATCAGCGGGTGATCTGCATCATCAATGATCAAGTTCATCCCTGACAGTCGGATCACTTCATGGAGCTGGTTCCTGCGTTCATTGATGCTACCATACCTTGGCATGAAAGTACGGATCTCCTTACCACGCTCCTGAATGCCCTGGGGCAGGTATCTACCTATCAGGCTCAGGGGAGTCTCCTTCAGGTAAGGGGTAATTTCCTGCGATACAAAAAGGACATTGGCTTTTTTCATAGGAAGAAGAGCAACAGCAAATTGAAAAATGAAGCACAAAATTACTAAAAAAACGGTCATTATCGACTTTTTCAGCAACTTAAACCTGTTGAACTGGTCATAATTGGCTCGAAATGCGATTGGTGGACAATGCAGGATACAGCGCTGACCTGCGCCTGACATTCTATATTCATTATAAATAAGACAGAACATCCTCAAAAACAATGCGGGCAGGATCAGGATGATGGTTTTGTTGATAAATTTGCGCCACTTTGTTGTTAATGTGTTAACAAAAGAGTAAAAATTTGGAAAAACATCACAAAACATTATAAATCAACAAGTAATGCACGGTATAAACAAGCATCCCATCCTCGAGGTACCCAAGGTGGAGGAAGTCAGTTTTCTTTATAACGGAGAACGGGTTGTAGGTCAGAAAGGATTCACTATCGCGGCTGCACTGCATCAGGCAGGATATCCGGTGCACAGCCATAGCCTGCGCAACCGGGAACGCAGTCTTGAATGTGGTATCGGCAAATGTGGCGCATGTGAGATGCTGGTCGATGGACAGATCCGCCGTATATGCATCACCAAGGTGGACCTGGTGAGCGAAGTGCAGGAAATTCCCAGGGATTATACGCCGGGTATCATCGTCCCCGAGCGTATCGATCCCTACAAGGTGTTCAGGACAACAGTCGTCATTGTCGGAGCAGGCCCGGCAGGACTGGCTGCCCGTGAGCTGCTGAACGAGCATGGCATCGATAACCTGGTGATTGACAACAATGACCATATTGGGGGACAGTTCCTGATGCAAACCCATCAGTTCTTCTTCTTTGAGAAGGAAAAGAAGTTTGGCGGAATGCGTGGTTTTGACATTGCCCGCACCCTGGCGGGGAAGAGCCATGAAGGTATCTTCCTGAATTCCACCGTATGGGATGTATTGGAAGGCAAACGTCTGGCTATTAAAAATATAAAGACAGATGAGATCTATTTCGTTGATGCGGAATACCTGGTTGTTGCCACTGGCGCAGTTCCGTTTATGCCAACCTTCGAAAACGATGACCTGCCTGGGGTCTACACCGCTGCTGTGGTCCAGAAAATGATGAACACGGAATTCACCCTGCTGGGCAAGAATGTATTGACGGTGGGAGCCGGGAACATTGGTTATCTGACCTCCTATCAGCTGATGCAGGCCGGCGCTCGGGTTAGGGCTATCCTCGAAGCCCAGCCCAGAGAAGGCGGATTTCCGGTACAGGCCAACCGGGTCCGGCGACTTGGTATTCCCGTTCTGCTCTCACATCTCCTGCTCAAAGCCATCCCGAATGAACGGCATGATGGTATCATCGGCGCTGTGATCGCCCGTTCTGAAAATTTCCAGCCCATACCCGGAACAGAGCGTATCCTTTATGGCATCGATGCCATCAATATCTGCACCGGATTGGTTCAGGATGATCAGTTGCTGATAAAAGGAAATGAAGTGTTTGGCCGCCAGTGTTTTGGGGCTGGAGATGCCATCAGGATCGGAGAAGGTACCAGTGCCGTTCTGCGTGGAAAGCAGGTGGCATATGAGATCATCCAGGACATGAATGAGCGCTTTGATTACGGCGATTTTCTGGCTGTCTCCAAGGAATATATCGACTCCCAGCAGCACCCCCTCAAGGTGATCGAAGCGCCATACCGCCCAAATGGCCAGCGGATGAACGAAAAACCTTTTGTGCTGATCGACTGCCTGTATGGTTTTGCCTGTAATCCCTGCGAGTTCGCCTGTCCGCACGGTGCAATTACCAAGACATCAACCAGCACAGTACCACAGATCGACTTCAGCAAGTGCATAGGCTGCATGGATTGCGTTTACCAATGCCCTGGACTGGCCATTTTTGGATACAACCTAAAGAAAGACTGGCTGTTCCTGCCGATTGAATACGATGTGGAAGCAGGGGAGGAAGTCTATCTTGTCGATAACGATGGTAAAATCCTCGGAGAGGGGATGATTGAGAAGGTCTTGCTCAAACCCAATAAAACGAACATTGCCAGGGTTAAGAGCACAGATTTGCAGGGCGAAGCGCTGATGGATGTCCGTGGTTTTATCGTTAAGGATCAATACCCGGAACCGGTTGTCCTCGACGCCATGACAGGAAGCATCGCATCAGAGACCTACGTATGTCATTGTGATGACGTACGCCTGGAAGAGATCCTCCAGGTCGTCGGTGACCGCAAGTTTATTTCTGTAGATGAAATCAAGCACACCACCCGTCTGGGTATGGGCGCATGTCGTGGAAAGCGTTGTATACCAAGGCTTAAGCTGATGCTACGGCCTTTGGGTATCTCGGTTGTCGGGGAAGCTACTCCGCGTGGCCCCCTGTCCAATCAGGTGGCCATGGCTGAAGTATTTCCGAGGGAATATCGCGATAAATTTATTATCAGCATCAATGGTAAGAAACTGAAGAAACAAGGTACCCGTGTCCTTATCGCCGGTGGTGGTATCGGAGGCAGTGCGCTGTTCCGCTATTTCGCTGAAGCAGGGGAAAAGCCGACTCTTATCAATGCCGGAAGGGGCGCATCATGGCGCAATATTGCAGGCGGTCGTACCGCATTCTCGCTCCCTGAAATTGCAGAGATTGCAAGGCATAACCATGACATCTTCAAGGAACTGCAAGGTATCCAGAACATAGACTACCGCCCGATCGACTATGTCACCTTTGCCCATGATGAGAAGACTTATAAGGCCCTGGAGGCATCCATGGCCTGGTCGGATGCCACCATGATAAACCCTGCGGATTTCAGGAAGTCGATTTCCCCTTTCATGAACCCCGATCTTACCAAATACGTCTCCGCACTGATCACCCACGATTGCTGGCAGGCGACGCCCGGACGCGTCATTGATCTTATTCGCCGCATCGGGATACGGCAAGGTGGTATATTGCGTGAAGATTGCCGCCTCATCGATGTGTTCAAAGACCATGACCAGGTGGTTGCTCTGCTCCAGGATCATGATAAACAATATATAGAATTACGCTGTGATCACTTTGTCAATGCGCTTGGCCCTGATGGTGAAGCGTTTGCCCGTAAACTTGGCATCGAAACAGGCCTCTTCCCGGTAAAGCACCAGGCATTCATCACACGTCGCCTGCCTTGGCTGGGTAAAGACGGAAGTCCGCTTCCCATGCTCATCGACCGCCGGCACTACAAAGGATTTACGGCGGTATACGGACAGCAATTGGCCGAGACCGGTCAGATCATCGGGTGTGCTTCTCCTGCTGTCGAACCGATCGAGACAGATAAGAACCTGAAAATTAATTCAAAAGAATTCATTGAGATAGCTTCTGAGATCTTTGTTGACTGGATTCCGCAGCTCTCCAGTGTAGGCTTCCAGGCTGTCTGGGCCGGCTATTACATCGAGCCCCGGATGTACATCGACCCAGACCTGGGTTTATTCCTGGGTATGCGTGGACAAGGCTTTATGCTAGGACAATACCTGGCTAAACTTTATGTTGACAGAAAAACCGGGAAGGAGGTCCCTGCCTACTTCGAGCAACTCGGGCATCAGGGTGATGGTCTGCTGGAAAAGGCTTTCAAATAGGCTGCTCAGCAGAAATAAAGATTTGTTATTCACAGGATTAATTTATACCTTTGCAGGCCCTAAAATTCTGAGCAGGTGGAGCCGTTGGATGATTATATTATTCCGTTCAAGGGTTTGGCCGAGGAGGTGCATCAGTTTCATTTTGAAATAGATGATGCGTTCTTTGAAGAGTTGGAGTATGCTGAGATACAGCACGGACAGGTTCATGTCAACCTGAGCCTGGATAAGCAGGAGCGCATGATGACCCTGGTGTTTACGATGCAGGGTCAGGTAGAAGTGGAGTGTGACCGATGTCTGGAGATGTTCATGATGCCGGTTACCGGAACCCGCGAGTTGTTCCTGAAGTTCGGAGACGTCTACCAGGAGGAAGATGATAACATCATCATACTCCCGCGGGAAGCTTATCAGTTCGACGTCCGCCCTTATCTTTATGAGTTCCTCATCCTGCTACTACCCTACCGCCGTATCCATCCGGAAGACGATAAGGGTCAAAGCACATGTGATCCGGCTATGCTCCAGCTTCTAAACCGGCACCAGACCCCCGAAGGCACAGATGCCCGCTGGGATGCTCTCAGGGATTTGCAGAATAAACTTGAAGAATAACTTTAATACGATTGCCTTATGCCACATCCGAAACGTAAAACTTCTACCACAAGAAGGGATAAGCGCAGAACACATTACAAAGCAACAGCTCCGACCCTTGCCAAGGATCCTGTTACCAATGAGGTTCATCAGTATCACCATGCCCATATGGTTGATGGTAACCTCTATTACAGAGGGAAACTGGTGATGGAAGGAAACCAGGAAGCTTAATACCTCCCTTATTCAGTCTCTTTGATGAGGGCAGGACTCGATGTAATGGGCGGGGATTTTGCCCCCGCTGCCACCCTGGAAGGTGCCTTGCTGGCCCTTCGCGAAATGGATGGGGAAGATTCCCTCGTGCTTATTGGGGATAGTGCGCTCATTGAAGCCAATGAGGATATCCGTAACCTTGCGGGTGACCGGCTTACCATTATTCATGCTCCGGATGTGATCGGTATGGGTGATCAACCCATACGTGCCTTCACCTCAAAACCGGACTCCAGCCTCGCGATGGGGTTCAGGTTGCTGAAAGAAGGAGACATCGATGCATTCTCCAGTGCCGGAAACACAGGTGCTATGCTTGTTGGCGCTATGTATGCCGTGCATACCATTCCCGGTATCATCCGTCCCTGTACCCTCGTCCTGATTCCCCGCCTGGATGGCGGTCATAACCTTCTGGTTGACGTTGGAACCAACCCCGATGCCAAACCGGATGTAATGTACCAGTTCGGATTGCTGGGAAATATTTATGCCAGGGCGGTACTCGGTGTCGAACAGCCAAAGGTTGGACTGCTCAATATCGGTGAAGAGGAAGAAAAGGGCAGTCTCCTGTGTCAATCAACTTTCCGGCTGATGAAAGACTCTACAGACTACCACTTTATCGGCAATGTGGAGAGCAGGGATATCTTCAAGGACAAGGTGGATGTCGTTGTAACTGACGGATTTACAGGGAATATCGTCATTAAGCACACAGAAGCATTCTTTCGTATGATGGCGAAACGAGGCCTGATGGATGACTATTTTGCCCGCTTCAACTATGAGAACTATGGCGGAAGCCCGATCCTGGGCGTCAACGGCAGCGTGGTCGTAGGGCATGGCATATCCAATGCCCGCGCAATCAAAAATATGATACTTTTGTCTGTTGAAATACACAAAGCCGGGCTGACAGAAAAGATCCGGCAAGCCATGTCAGGCTACACAGGACGGACAGAACAGGAACAATAACACAAGCGATTATGGGTAAGATCAGGGCCGCGATAACCGGTGTGGAAGCTTATGTACCAGATTATATACTGACCAACGAAGAGCTCAGTACAATGGTCGATACTTCCGATGAGTGGATCATGACACGTATCGGTATACGGGAACGTCATATCATCAAGGAAGCCGGAGAAGGTGCTTCCTTCGTCGGGGCTGCTGCCGTGAAGAAACTGCTCGACAAGACAGGTACACATCCTGATGAAATCGACCTGCTTATCTGTGCTACCGTGACACCGGATCATCAGTTTCCGGCTACTGCCAACATTATTTCGGATAAAGTCGGTATTCGTCATGCCTTTTCTTTCGATCTCAATGCAGGCTGCTCCGGCTTCCTCTATGCCCTCTCAGTTGGCGCCAAATTCGTTGAATCCGGAACGCACCGCAAGGTTGTTGTCGTTGGTGCTGAGAAGATGTCCAGTATCGTAGACTACAGTGACCGGGCTACATGCCCGATTTTTGGCGATGGCGCCGGATGTGTCCTTCTTGAGCCCAATGAGGAATATGGACTGATTGACAGCATCCTTCAGTCAGATGGGTCCGGTAGAATTCACCTTCATCAGAAAGCTGGCGGATCGGTGAAGCCTGCCTCCATCGACAGCGTTCTGGCCCGTGAGCACTTCATTTACCAGGAAGGGCAGGCCGTTTTCAAATGGGCAGTCTCGAAAATGGCGGATGTATCTGTCGAGATGATGGAGCGGCATGGACTTACCAACGACACGCTGCACTGGCTGGTACCACACCAGGCCAATATGCGCATCATCGAAGCCGTGGCCAGCCGTATGAAGCTCCCGAAAGAAAAGGTGATGATTAACATTGAAAAATATGGGAATACCACCGCTGCCACACTGCCGCTCCTCCTATGGGAATGGGAGAAGCAGCTGCACAAGGGCGATAACCTGATCCTGGCCACCTTCGGAGCTGGGTTCACCTGGGGAGCAACCTATGTCCGCTGGGCATACGATCCGCGTTAATACTCCGGTACTTGTACTAAAATGTGAAATTTAATCCAGCCTGCCTGGGCTTTGGTTTGAATGAGGCATATCTTTATGGCCAAAGCGACAGCTCACGTTTCCGCTGTCTTCTGTTTCAGACAAACAGCAACAGGCTGATGGCCATGATGGCCATGCCGGCAATTAATCCATAGATGGAAAGGTGATGTTCCCCGAACTCTCTGGCAGCCGGCAGCAACTCATCCAAAGAGATAAAGACCATAATCCCTGCCACACCGGCGAAAAGTAGGCCAAATGTAAGCGGGCCAATGAATGGCATCAACAAAAGGTAGGCAGCAATAGCACCAACCGGTTCAGCCAGGCCTGAGGCAAAAGAATGCCAAAAAGCCTTTCTGCGACTGCCCGTGGCATAGAAGATGGGCACCGATACCGCGATGCCCTCAGGTATATTGTGGATGGCAATGGCTACAGCAATGGCCACACCCAGCCCCGGATCCGACATGGCAGCGATGAAGGTGGCCATGCCCTCCGGGAAATTGTGGATGGCAATGGCAAGGGCCGTCAGGGTACCAATGCGCTTGAGCCTGCGTTTATGCTGGTCGCCTTGTCCCTCCATGTCTTCTATCATGCGGATCTCATGGGGGTTGTCAGCCGAAGGGATAAACTTATCAATCAATGCGATCAGCAATATGCCACCGAAAAAAGCTGCTGCCGTCAGCCAGTAGCCGCCTGTCTCACCCATACCTTCTACCAGACTTAGGCGGGCCTTACTGAGGATCTCTACAAAGGAAACATAGATCATCACCCCAGCCGAAAAGCCCAGGGCCAGCGAAAGAAAGCGGGTGTTGGTCCGGCGTGAGAAAAAAGCCAACGCACTCCCAATCCCTGTTGAAAGCCCTGCAAAAACCGTCAGAAGCAAGGCGATCCATACATTGGCATTATCCATATCTTTCTAGTTGTTTGACTTATAATTCACTTAACCACTGACCGATACGATCGAAGGCTGTTAGTAGCCTGGGTGCATGGGTTTGCACGAAACCGGCATCATAACCATTCAATACCGGGTTTTGTTGACTGGCTAGCAAAGCAGCCTGACCATCGAAATCGACATAGGCCATGCGAGCAGTATACTCGCCTGGTCGCCGTCCGAAATCACTGCCGGGAAGCATGGCCACACCTGTATCCTCGAGCAGGCGTTGGCAAAGGGTGGCTGAATCATGAATGCCATGCTTTTCAATGGCCTCCCGGTAAGGCTCAAAATTGGGAAAGAGATAGAACCCCCCATGTGGCAGCGGCGTGTTAAGCCCCATCCTGTGAAGTCGCTCGGTGAGGCTGTGTGCAATGTTGCGCAGAATCCAGCGGGTATGACGCAGGTAATCTGTCATCTCAGGCCTGTCGGCAAAGCCGGTGATGGCGGCATGCTGTATGGGCGCTGATGTGGATGTGTAGGTCTCACTGGCAACCACCGACATGCTTTTCAGCAACCAACGCAGACTTGGAGGGAAGGAGAAAGTCCCGAGACGCCAGCCGCCGGCGCCACACCACTTGCTCAATCCGTTCGAAATGATGGTCCCTTCCGGATAGTAGCGCGCAATGGATACATGCTGTCCGCGATGGTGGATCATGCCATAGATCTCATCTGATACCAGGATGACATTGTATTTTCTGGCCACCTGTGCCAGCTTCTTCAACCGCTCCAGGGGGTAGGTGTAGCCGGTGGGGTTGGAAGGATAGTTCAGGATGACAATGCGAGGACGGTGGGGATCATCCTGACATAAGGCCTCCAGATCCTCATAGCTCAGACGCCAGAAATTGTCTTCACGGGTAGGAGCCCAATGGACATGCCGCCCGATGATCTGAGCCTGAGGTGCATATGAGACCCAGCTCGGCGTGGGAATGATCAGATCCCCGTAATACACCAATTGTAAAATAAAAATCAGCTCCTTGGATCCAGGTCCGATCAGTACATCCTGCGGGTCGGTATGCACCTGCTGGGTACGAAGATTATATGCTGCCACCGCCTCTCTGAGGGCAGGCAAACCCTTTACTGGCAGGTAGTCCTTCTGGTGGGCATTTTGGCGCAAAGCTTCTGTCACATGACCTGGAACAGGGAAAGGCGATTGCCCCAGCCCAAGCATAAAAACCTCTTTGCCGGCAGCCCGGAGGGCATGGCTTGCTTCATTGATGGCCAGGGTAGCAGAGGTTTTTAACCCCCTGACATTCAGGTTTAAACTGAAGTGATGATTGTCATTTTTCGCCATAGCTGCATGCCTGTTCGCTTCAATGAATGATGAAGCCTGTGCTTTGGCTAAGCAAGGTAAGCATTTTCAATGGCGTACCCATGACCAATTGAGGGAATACAGTGATATTGGAAATCCTTAGAAGCCTCCCATTGAATATTTTTCTATATTTACCCATCTACTAATCTTCCTGTTTATGAGAAAGTTCTTCCTGTTAATTCCAGCCTTTCTTTTCGTTGCTTCCGCGATATACGGTCAGCTGGTTGTGACACCCAGTAATGATCCAACGGCACTGGTAAATAGCTTCATACAATCCGGTGTTACAGTTTCCAATGTTCAATATACAGGAGATACGAATGCGCTGGGCGGCTTCTCCGGTGGCAATAGCACCAATCTTGGAATCAATTCAGGGATTGTCCTGACTACAGGCGACCTGACAGTACCCCCATTTATTGGGTCACAAGCCAGCAACTTCTCAAATTCCGCTAACAATGCACTCGGCGACAGTCTGCTGAATACCTTGATTCCTGGCTACCTCACCTATGATGCCAGCATCCTGGAGTTCGATCTGGTTCCTGCCGGAAATATCCTATTGTTCGAATATGTCTTTGCCTCTGAAGAATACCCGGAATATGTCAACTCATCCTTTAATGATGTTTTTGGCTTCTTCATTACCGGTCTCAATCCGGCCGGCGGATTGTATGCGAATACAAATGTGGCTCTGGTACCAGGAACAAGTATGCCGGTGGCAATCAACAATATTAATCTTATGTTGAACAATGCTTACTATGTGTACAATGTGGGTGGTGTGACCATAGTTTTTGATGGTTTCACCACGGTGCTCACCGCTACTATTCCGGTAGTCCCCCTGGCTACCTATCATTTGAAGATGGCTATCGCTGATGCTGGAGATATGATATTTGACTCCGGGATTTTCCTGCAATGCCCGAGCATGCGAAGTTACACCATCACAGGGACGGGGGATCACAATGCCGCCAATGGGTCGGTTTATCCCAACCCTATCAACCAGGCTTCCGGGCTGAATCTGAATCTAACCCAGGCCGGGAACGTTGTGGTAACTGTCTATGACTTTGCAGGAAAACATTTGGGACAGAAGGCGTTTAATGGCCTGACAGGAAGCAATGTATTCCCCATAGGAGACATATTGGGGGATTATCCATCCGGTTTTTATTTCTTCGGTATTCAGACGCCAGATGGATACTTTGTCGAGAAGCTGATGAAATAGAACCTTGACGCTTGCGTCCGCTTTCTTTCAGGTGCAATCATCATCATACCCATGATTAACAGTATTATAACCATCGCGGTAGAGGCAGACGGTATTGCCGGAGGATCAGTACTGCGGCCTTTGCACGAAGCAAGACAACATCCGCCTGATCAGCACGGCTGTGTTAATGACGAAATGAGCGGGTTTGGTCGAACTCCTGATGTACATTCCATTTCATAAACCCTTTGGAACGGTAAAAGGCTTAATTTAGCTTTTCTAGCCGTTGTTGTATGAAGCTCTCCTGGATTGATATCTCCTTTTTGGCAGGGTATACGCTGGTATGTCTTTTAATCGGGTGGCGGGCCTCCCGCCGGCAAAAAGACGAGGACTATTTGATAGCTGGTCGCAATCTCAATACGCTGGGCTTTATGGCTAGTGTGGTGGCCAGTTATATTGGCGGGGCCGCCATTGTGGCGTATGCCGCCTATGTCTTTCAGTTTGGCATCTCAGCCCTTGCGGTGTTCATTGGCACCGCTGCCGGATTTCTGGTCTTTGTGCCCTATGCACTCAAATTGCGAAAAATCAGCACAGAAAAGGAGTTCCATACCTTATCCGATTGGTTCTACTACAAATATGGGTACCGTGTAGGCCTGGCATCGGCCCTCATTCTTTTCGTGGTCTACTTCGGAATGCTGCTCAACCAGTTTATCGCGGGCAGCACGATCCTGGCCAATATCAGTGGATGGAGTTATGAGCATAGCCTGCTGTTCAGCTCGGCCGTGATCATGATCTACCTCATGGCAGGCGGATTTCAGAGCGTCATCCGCACCGACATCTTTCAATATATCGTTTTGTTTGTGCTGTTCTTCCTCTTGGGCATCATCATGCTGGGTGAGCATCGCGAGCTGGCCGTTGGCATGTTTGACCTGAGTATGATGGATCCGGCCATGACCATTGCCTTCATCGCGTTCGGGGTCTTCATCATCTTCCAGTCGGCTGAGTACTGGCAGCGCGTGTATGCTGCCCGTGATGCCCATGTCGTGAAGAAGGGTCTCATCGCCTCAGCTATACTGGTCGTCATTACCGGTATGGCCATCACCATGGTGGGCCTTGCTGCACGCTCCACCGAAGGAATCGAGGCACGCAACGCTTTTGCTACCGGCCTTCGCATCCTTGTTCCTCCGCATTTTCTGGGGATCGGTCTGGTGCTCATCTTCGCGGCCATTATGAGCAGCGCTGATACCATCATTTTCGTACTGGCCAGCAGTCTGGCCAAAGACTATTGGGGCCATATCGGAACAAAGACGCCCGACCAGCACCAGCTCATGCGGATGACCCGCATCTTCATCCTGTTGTTCTCCATGGGAGGCTTCGCCCTGGCCTATTTTTTCCGCGATCTCATCGCTGTCATTGTCTTCATCACAGGGATGGGCTTCACCATCATCCCGGCGGCGGTGGCTTCTTTCCATGTCCGCCTTCACCCAATGGCGGTAATGGCCAGCTTCATATCCGGTGTGGTTTACATCTTCATCCTATATCTATTGGGGTACCTCATTCCTGAAGCATCAATAGCTTCCATCCTTGTTTCTGCCATCACACTAGTGCTGGTACAAAGCTTTGCCCGCCGCTATCTCAAACTACCTGCCACTCCTGAACCATGAAACGTTTGTATTTTCTCTTGCTCACGCTCTTGACAACTGTCCTGCTGACGGCTCAGACAAAGGAGGAAAATAAATCAGGCTGGAACCTGGGGGTCCTGCCTTCGGTGATGTTTGACAGCGATGTCGGGTTCCAGTACGGGGCGATTCTTAACCTGTTCAATTATGGAGATGGCAGCCTTTATCCGCAATACCGTTACATGGTATATGCAGAATGGTCGCGGCAGACAAGGGGAGGAGCGATCAACCAATTGTTGTTCGATGCACCGAATCTCCTGCCGCATGATCTTCGACTCACAGCAGATCTGAGTTATCTCACGGAGAAGGCCCTGGACTTTTATGGCTTCAATGGCCGGGAGGCTGTGTATCAACCGGAGCTGGAAGATCCAAATCACCCGGATTATATTTCCCGTATGTATTATCGTCACCAGCGACGTATGACACGCTTACAGGCTGACCTGCAGGGGAAGCTGCAGGAGCACTGGCGTTGGATTGGCGGCCTTGGCTGGTTTGATACCCGCCTGGGTACGGTCGACATTTCCCGGCTGAACAAAGGCAAGGACGCAGATGACCTGCTCCCGGATACAGCTCTTCTCTATGACCAATACGTTCAATGGGGTGTCCTGCCTGCTGATCAGGCCGAAGGCGGATCCCATCTGATGTTCAAAGCCGGCCTGATCTATGATACCCGTGACAATGAGCCCAATCCGATGCGGGGTGTCTGGACGGAAGCAGTGCTGCTGGCTTCACCGGCCCTTGGAAATAGTCATAATCTCAGTTTCGTTAGGTATACCCTGATACACCGTCAGTATGTGACCCTGAAGAAGGAAGTGCTGTCGTTGGCCTGCCGACTGGGAGTCCAGGGTACGCTGGCCGGGGAATATCCCTTCTACCTGTTTCCGTATATGCAGTCTTCGTTTGATAAAGCCACCAACCGCGATGGCCTCGGCGGGGCGCGAACCCTGAGAGGGGTATTGCGCAACCGGGTTGTGGGTGATGGCATGGCGTATGGCAATGCCGAACTGCGATGGAAATTCCTGCGTACCACAGTGTGGAAGCAAAATATCTACCTGGCCCTGAACCTCTTTACGGATGCAGGTATGGTGGTTGACCCCCTGGATGTTAGCATGAGTGCCATGCCCGCTGCGTTGAAGTGGGAACAGCAGACCGATCGCCCTCACCTGTCGTCGGGAATGGGCCTGCGCATCGCGATGAATCAGAATTTCATCGTTGCAGTCGACTATGGCCGGGCCTGGTCAAAGAGGGATGGTGAGTCAGGACTTTATATCAACCTGGGTTATCTGTTTTAAAGACGATAATCTACAACCCTTTTTCTAACGCCGCCGTGTTGTCTTCACCCCCAATACTCCCAGAATGCCGCGCGTGAGTTCACGCATCACGATCTGGACCAAGGGATTCTTGCTGATTTTCTCCACCCCGCTTGGAGGAGCCTTGCGGCTGGTTGTTCGCGCCGGAGAGGCCTTCTCCGGAACCTTCGATTCTTCCTGTTCCTGTTGAAGACGTTTGAGTTTATCACCCAATATCTCGTAAGCACTCTCCCGGTCGATTTCCTGGTTGTATTTCCTGATGAGGGCAGCCTGTCTGAGCAGATTGTCTATCTCATCCTCGCTCAGGATATCCATTCGCGATTGCGGAGCACGCAGTAAAGTATGGACCAAAGGTGTGGGGATCCCCTTTTCATTCAATCCAGTAACAAAGGCTTCTCCAGTACCTAGAGAGGTAATGAGTTGATCAACAGTGTAATAATCCGTGATGGGATAATTTTCGGCAACAAGCTTAATGGCTTTGCGGTCCTTGGCGGTGAAGGCACGGAGGGCGTGTTGCACCTTCAAACCCAACTGACCCAACACGGCATTGGGGATATCTACGGGTGACTGGGTACAAAACAGGATCCCCACGCCCTTGGAGCGGATGAGTTTGATAATGGTCTCGATCTGGTCTATCAGGGCTTTGGATGCTTCCTTGAAAATGAGGTGGGCTTCATCGATAAATAGAATCAGTTTGGGCTTGTCCTGGTCACCTTCTTCGGGAAAGCGTTCATAGACTTCTGCCAGCAGACAGAGCATGAAGGTCGAGAACAGTTTGGGCCGTGACTGAATATCTGTGAGCCGGAGGATATGGATGATACCTCTGCCTTTACTGTCCTGCCTGAGGAGGTCTTCAACCTCGAAAGAACGTTCCCCGAAAAACAGTTCAGCGTCCTGCGACTCCAATTCCGTTAATTTGCGGAGGATAACAGCTACCGTACCGCTATTAAGCCGGCCAAATTCCGCTTCTATTTCAGACTTGCCTTCGGCGCTAAGGTATTGTAAGGCTTTGCGGAAGTCCTTGATATCCAGAAGGGGAAGGTTGTTGTCGTCACAGTATTTAAACACCACGGCGACGGTTCCACTCTGGAGGTCGGTTAGTTCCAGTATTTTGGAGAACAGAACAGGTCCGAACTCGGAGACGGTTGCACGCATCCTGGCGCCTGGTTCATTAGAAATGGAGAGGAGCTCCACGGGGTAGGATTTACCATCCCAGGGTGTTCCTATCATCTGATGGCGTTCTTCAATCTTAGGGTGAGGACTTCCGGGTGCAGCCAGCCCGCTCAGGTCGCCTTTGACGTCCATCATCAGCACTGGGATTCCATGGTCGCTGAGGCCTTCCGCTATGACCTGCAGGGTTTTGGTCTTACCGGTCCCTGTGGCCCCGGCGATGAGGCCGTGACGGTTCAGGGTACGTAAGGGTATGGAAACCGGATGGGCAGCCAGGGCTTTATGGTCTAGCATGGCGGTCCCCAGCAGGAGGGCTTCACCTTTGAAAACATAACCAGCACGGATGTCCGCACTGAAGCGTTCCGTTAAAGAAGTGCTCATGGCTTATGTTGTTGAAATACAGACAAATATTCTTTATTTCAGAACCAGCTTTCCACTCTGCTGCCCCCAGTTACCACTGGCCTGGAGAATGTAAAGACCGGCAGGCAAGCCATGAAGGCTAAGCTCGGCCTCGGTCTGATTGTCAAGTTGCCAGGTTTTGACCAATACACCAAGCTCATTGTAAAGCCTCAGGCTGGTCTTCCCACGGATGTCCTTGAGCATTAGATGCAACTGACCATTGGTTATCGGATTAGGATAGAAAGTGATACCACTTTCCCTGCTGAGTTCTTCCAAACCGGTGCAATCCAGGAAAGTGATATGGATACTGGCCTGGTCTTTGCAACCGAAGACATTGATGGCTTCTACCTGGAATGTCACATCCCCTATCCCGATGCCATTGGTATCGATCTGGATGACCGGAGTCGTTACGCCACCGGGTTCCCATAGGTATGTAAGTCCTTGGGAAACAGTTGCATCTAATACGAGGGTGTTACCGGCGCAGAGGGTGGTATCTGAGGATCCCAGCATAATCTCCGGCAATGGATTAACCTGCACGTTCACCCAGGCAGTATCGGTTCCACCCGGGGCGGAAACGACAGCCTGATAAAGCGTGCTGTTGTTCGGACTGGCTACAGGGTTGTAGACCGTTGGGTCATTCAGAGATGTTACCGGAGACCAGCTGATCAAAGGTTGTGCTCCACCACCGGTAACCACAGCATACAAGGGTGTAGATTCACCTTCGCAGATATCAGGAGAGAGGGCTACTGCCCTGATATCCAGGTTGGACCCCTGACTTAGGACGGGAGGGAAGGTGATATCGTCTATCCAGGCTGCATCACTGCCCCCTGTCATATAGGTGTCTTTCATATACGTCCATTTGAACGTATGCGTGCCCGCGCTCACAGGATAGCTTACCCTGCCCCAGGGAACAGTGCCAGCCCATTGTCCCATCTGGACATTATCAATATAAAATTTCAGATAGTCGTAATTGGCTTCGGAAGAGACCTTGCGGAAAAACGAAATGGTATCATTGGCAAGTACTTCGAGTGTAACAGACAAGGAAGTGCTGGCATTGTTACCGATACTGCCGCTGCGTGCACAATAGGTTCCCTGATTAGGATTCACGTTGGTGACATACCAGTTGCCGTTACCACTGTTGACCCAGTTAAACTTGCTGAGGTTGCCAGTCTCAAAGTCTTCATGAACCTCGCCGATTGGGAAGAGGAAGGCGCGATCTTCGTTGTAAGGGCCGCAAGCGATACGGGAGATGAAATCCAGCACATAACTATTGGGCGTCGCTGTGTCAATCTGCACTGTAAATGAACCGGTTACAAGGGCATTGGCATTGATGGCAGAGAAGGTCTGTGAATTGGCTCCCTGGATAGTGATGTAGGGGCTCGTAGACACCAGATGGATCAGGCTGGTACCTGCAGCGGCGGTTCCTTCGTTTTTGCTTTGGATCTGAATGGTCACAGTTTCACCAGGATCAGGGATTCCGTTTTCGTTTCCACCCGGGTCAAGGACGCTGATAGTTTTGACTTTCAGCACAGGAGCATGAAGAATCAGAGAGAACTGACTGTTCCATGCCTGGCCAGTATCCTGGGCTATGATATTGAAGACGACTGGGCTGAGATCGGGGATGTTCTCCGCGACACGGAAGCGGAAAGCATTGGGCTTCAGTACCACACTGTCGGCCATGATATCACCGTATACCTCGGTATCATCCAGCATTTGAATATAAGGGCTGTTAGTGCTGAGTGTAACCTGGACAGCAGAGGCAAGCTGGATGCCAACGTTTTTGAGCTGCAGGTTGAGATAAACCTCCTCGCCATAATCGGCTTGTCCGTTGCCGTTGGCATCACTGATGGTATATACATCTTTGATGACGTAAGGTCCGGCGGGTGGTATGACCATCACGGGCTGGGAGTAGCGGTAATGGTTCTGTTTGGTTACGGTAACCATCAATATATCACCCGGAAGCAAAGCAGCGATGGGGAGGGCGATGGGACTGCCGGTTCCTGTTGTCGTGGCCAGGATGTTCCCATTGGCACTGAGGCAGATCAAAGAGCCAGAGTCGGCACTGACCTGGAACTGGTTGGCGCCTGCCAGTAGTATGGGATCATGTACAACGGTGAGTAGTGAAGGGATTTCAGAGAACAGGGTTGTAAAAGCATCGCCATGATGGTGGAAGAGGTAATAAGTAACCTGTTTATTGTTGGTATTGTAAGGCCAGCTTGACTGCTCCAGGAAATATTTGCCGGCAACATTGCCAAAAGCAGGCATCAGCTTGGCCGGTCCGGGATTGCCGTAGGCCGGCATGAAGTCGGGCCACATATTGTCGTACAATCCCCAAACATAAGCGTCGTTCACAAAGGAGTAGGATACTTCGGTTGCAGCAATGATGCCCAGGGCGCGCTTGGGGTAGCGATGGAAGGCCTCAGCAAATGTCTCATTGGAATAGTTGAATTTCCCTGTGAGGCAGTTGACCGAAAAAACGAAAGGTAAATCATTGTTGTTCAGTCCACTGAGATTATTAGTGCCATAATCTGGTTCACCCCAGCCTGTCTCCGATCCATGGTCACGGTGCTGCAGGATAAATGCACCATTGTTAATATCATTGTTGACCCTGGTGGCATTGCCACCCCAGTCGGTAAGATGGGAAGAGGTGGCTGGGATATATCCGAGCCCTGAAGGGCCAAAATAGTTTACAACGGTGGTTGTGTTCGTGGCTGTTGACCAGTTGCCGCCGGGAGTCCCTGAGTAGATGGCGTTTTCACGGACCGGTGATTTGCCCAGGCCGTATTGGAAGAATCCATTGATGATTTCCGAGCAGAGCTGGAACCAGCGTTCCGTCTGCCAACCCATGGCCGTGATGGGGTTGTTATAGAAGTTCGGGTTGATGGATGGCTGTCTCTCGTAGGAAAGCATTTTTTCTACCATGATGGCCAGCTGCGATTCACTCTGAGCTGTCATGCGTGCGAACGCGATGTCCGCCTGGTGGTTACCGGAAACATCTGCATAAATATGATCGGAGATGCAATAATTGTTATAGGTGGGCGACATGATGGCGTTTCCTGTGCTTGTACCATAATCAGCCATGAGCAGAACTGCAGCAGGGGGGATACTCCAGGTGTTATAGGCATTGTTTATATAACTCTCGATCAGGGAGGTTGTATTACCGCCAATGGTGCTGATGGTGACAATTCCGGTCTTAATACCCTGTGTCGTTCTCCAGTTTTTGATGGTATCAGCCCAGTTGAGATAGGCGGGATTATCCGGACAGATAATCAGGTATTCGTAGCCAGTTTCATTGCCGGTAATACGGGAAGTATAGTCAATGGCGGGCAATTCAACAGAGTTCAGAAAGACATCTCGGAAGATGGGATCCCACCAGCGGCTGCGAAGGCGGTCTTCGCCAAAGAGGGACTCACCTCCTTCAAAGATGACCCTGACCGTGATATCCCGGATGATACGAAGCTCTTTGGTGACGGGATTATACTGAAAGGGCGATATGCCAAGCGTGACAGCGTCAACACCCCTGATCCTGGATTGATCGGAGAGCAGGGCTACCTGTGCGGGGTACATTGCATTGGTGTTGTAAATCTCCTGATTGATTGGGTAAATGAGGCCATCTTCATTTTCGAGCGGTATGCGGGGTGCGGGTGCCAGCAGGATATTCTGCATGGTTTCGGTGCGCATGCTGACGATCTCCAGACGGGCTGTGGCACCGCGTGGGAGCGCGATCATGCGACCTGAACCAGGCACATTGGGAGCTCCGGCATCGTTGGGAAGGAAAATTCCCGGTACCTCAATATTCTGCATCCGCGTTCCGTGGATGTCGATCTCGGTTATCGAAAAGCCATGAAGTGAGAAGCTCACGGTGACGCCCTGGGCATCGCTTTTCAGCAACTCAAAACCTGCCTTGTTCAAGGGGTCCTGATAGCGGATCTCCTGGCCCCCCTGAGCCGCGAATAACATGGAAACAGAAAGGATTGACAGCGTCAATACCGTCAGGATCAAGTGGTAAGACTTTTTCATGTGAGTTGAATGCGTATAGTGATTGACATGCAAGGGTTTCATTCTCGACCAGGACGCCAAATATACTGGATATTATCTATATTCCT
>OFEK01000741.1_pt1 | contig 28795 bp, 31 predicted proteins | sample 1521131 | NCBI WGS metagenome assembly OFEK01 (sample SAMN05720209, study PRJEB24109) | activated sludge metagenome | isolation source: Anaerobic digester | place: China | collected 2015-12-16
TGTGAAGGCTGTCCGGAATACGGACAAGGAGAGTTAATCGGACTTAATAAATAAGGCTGGCACGAAAATACCAGGAATACCACCCAGCCTGCCTGATCGCTTACATCCTGAAAATACCGAAACCAGGACCTTCCCAGGGACCATTCAGGGAGGCTGAAATGCCCATTGCCAGGATCTTACGTGTATCAACAGGGTCGATGATCCCATCATCCCATAAGCGAGAAGTGCTGTAATAGGCCGAGCCTTCACGGGCATATTTGTCCAGGATCTCCTGTCTGAGCCGCGTCTCTTCTGCCTCATCGAGTGCGGCTTTTCTGGCAGAGAGCTGTTCCTTCTTCACTGTTACCAACACATCTGCAGCTTGTTCGCCCCCCATGACACTGATCTTGGCATTGGGCCACATAAAGAGCAGGCGGGGATCATAGGCCCTTCCGGCCATGGCATAATTTCCGGCTCCGAAGGAACCTCCAAAAACCACGGTAAACTTGGGTACGCCCGCATTGGCTACAGCATGGACAAACTTGGCGCCATCCCTGGCAATTCCCTGATGCTCATAAGCTTTACCCACAATGAAACCGGTAATATTCTGCATGAATACCAGGGGGATTCTACGGAAGCTGCAAAGCTCAATGAAATGCGCCCCTTTCTGTGCTGATTCTGCAAACAACACCCCGTTATTGGCGATAATCCCGACAGGAAATCCCATGATATGGGCGAAACCGGTGACCAGGGTCGGCGCATACCTGGCTTTGAACTCATGAAACCGGCTCCCATCCACCGTCCGTGCGATGATTTCCCTGGCATCCACGGGTTTGCGAAGATCAACAGGGGCGAGGCCATAGAGCTCTGCGGGATCGTAATAGGGATCTTCAGGACTTTGCATATCCAGATGCCTGGTCCTGGGCGGTGGAAGACTTTCAAAAATATGACGGCATATCTGCAGGGCATGACGATCGTCTTCCGCCATGTGATCGGCCACACCGGAAATGCTGGTGTGTACCTCTGCTCCGCCCAGTTCCTCTGCACTGACTTCCTCTCCCGTTGCGGCCTTTACCAGTGGCGGTCCCCCAATGAAAATGGTACCCTGATCCCTGACGATGATGGTTTCATCGCACATCGCGGGAACATAGGCTCCCCCTGCCGTGCAGGATCCCATGACAATGGCGATCTGTGGTATGCCGGCTGCCGACATCCTCGCCTGGTTGTAGAAGAAGCGACCGAAGTCGAAGCGATCAGGAAAAACACGGCTTTGTTCAGGTAAAAATACCCCGCCTGAATCCACCAGATAGACACAGGGCAGGTGGTTGTCCATGGCAATCTCCTGAGCGCGAACATGCTTGCGGATGGTCTCCCTGATATAGGTGCCTCCCTTCACCGTGGCATCGTTGGCCACGATCACGGCTTCCCTGCCCTGAATGCGGCCAATGCCGGTGATAATGCCCGCACTTGGAAACTGGTCCTCATACTGGCCATTGGCTGCCAGGACTGAAAGTTCAAGAAAAGCAGTATTGGGATCTATCAGCATATCAATGCGTTCCCTTGCCAGTAGCTTGCCTCTTTCCCGGTGTTTATCGATGACTGAGACCGGGACAGCCCTGGGTAATGCTGCAATGCGCTGGCGAAATTCATCCAGCAACCGGAGAAAAGACTCACGGTTTTGCTGATAGGCAGTGGATGTTACATCCAGTTGAGAGATGATCCTGTACACGCGCTGGGTTTTGGGATGCAATATATTGAAAAGATGGCTTAATCTATCCTTCCCGTCAAACAAGCAGGTCTTTCAGATCACCGGTGATGGCCGGCCTGACGCCTTTGGGTGTTTCTGTCAGGGTGCAAGCTTCGATATTCAGGTCGTGCTCGAAGAACAGAATATAATCATTATCAACAGCTTCCTTCAAAAAGGCCGGTTTCTCCGTCATCGTGATGAGTGGACGTACGTCGTAGCCTAATACCCAGGCAACGGGCATATGCACCGGCGAAGGCATCAGGTCCGAGACGAAGGCAACTTTTTTCCCCTGACTTTCAATGATAGGAATCGCTTGGGATTCGGTATGGCCATGAAAAAAGCGGACATCAAAACCGGGGAAGAGTTCACCTTCTTTTTCTATGAAATGCAGGAGGCCGAAGTCTTCCATTGGAAAGATATTTTCATGCAGCAAACTGGCGCGCTCACGAGGATTCGGGTTTTTGGCCAGGGCCCATTGATCGCTGCTTACCCAGTAGCGCGCATTAGGGAAAGCGGGAACCAGGGCTGTTTTATCTTCATTCCATTTCAGAGAGCCCCCACAATGATCAAAATGAAGGTGGGTAAGAAAAACATCCGTGATGTCCTCCTGCTGAAAGCCGGCTTTGTGCAGTGAAGATGCCAGGCTGTCGCTGCCATTCAAATGATAATGAGAGAGAAAGCGTTCATCCTGTTTGTTGCCGATACCATTGTCGATCAAAATCCGACGTTCATCATCGGTGGCAAGGAGGCAACGCATGGCCCAGTTGCAGAGATTGTGTTCATCGGCGGGATATTGCTTCTCCCAGAGACTTTTTGGAACGACGCCAAACATGGCGCCTCCGTCGAGCTTGAAGTTTCCGGTGGGTATGGAATACAACTTCATGGTGTTTATTTTCCTAAACACCTGAGCAGGGCAATGGTTCAGTTCAGGAGGAGAACCTGCCGTTCCCTTTTCTTGTAATTACCAGGTTATGAGCAGATCAGGAATACACTTTCGGGATAGCTTCGCCGCTGAGGACACGTAGTCCGTTCATGGCCAATGCCCGCATCTCATCCTCGCCGGGATACACATGGGTTGGCGCAATGCGATGCACCCGCTCGATGATCATATTTACAAACCATTTGCTGTTGGCGACGCCCCCGGTGATAAGGATTCCGTCGACCATTCCTTTAAGGACCGCCGACATAGCCCCCACCTCTTTGGCTACCTGATAAGCCATGCCTTCCCATATGAGCATGGCTTCCTGATCACCCTGGGCTGCTTTTTGCTCAACTTCATAGGCACTGTTGGTTCCGAGGTAGGCTACCATACCACCCTCTCCTTTGATCATCTTAAGCACTTCTTTTTCAGTGTATTTACCGCTGAAACACAGCCTTACAAGGTCTCCAACCGGCAAGGTTCCTGTTCTTTCCGGGGAATAAGGGCCGTCTCCATCCAGGCCCTGGTTCACATCGATGACCCTGCCGTTTGAATGGGCACCGACGGTGATGCCACCGCCCAGATGCACAACAATCAGGTTAAGCTCTTCGTACTTTCGCATGATAGATTTGGCATGGGCACGGGCAACGGCTTTCTGATTGAGGGCATGAAATACCGAGCGGCGGGGCAGCAATGGGTGCCCGGACAAACGCGCCAGATCACATAATTCATCCACCACGACCGGATTGGCGATGAACGCCCGTGCATCGGGAAGGCTGCGGGCCAGTTCATCAGCAATGAGCCCTCCTAAATTGCTGGCGTGTTCCCCGAAACGGCTGACGAGCAGGTCTGCCCGCATGGCGTCGTTAACCTCATAAACCCCAGATTCTATGGGTTTTAGCAGGCCTCCACGCCCTACGATCGCCTTTACCAGCTCCAATTGTACATCGGCTTCCTGCAATTCACGGAGGATGATATCTTTACGAAACTTGAACTGTTCCGTGATCTTGTCAAAGGGCTCCAATTCCTCTGTTGTATGACGTATGGTCTTCATAAACAGGGGATTAATTCCTTCAAAAACCCCTATTTTGGTGGAGGTGGATCCGGGGTTGATGGCCAGTATGCGCGGGTTATCCATGCTGTGTGGTTTTGACGATTGAAAGGTGGCAGCCTGCTCAGGCTACCAGGGCGGCCAAAGCGATGGAATACAGTTTGGTTTTCATACTATCGCCACGCGACGAAAGGACCGCAGGTACCCTGGCTCCCATGACGATGGCGCCCTGCTCTCCCCCGGCCAGCTTCGTGTTGGCTTTGTACATCACGTTCCCGGCTTCAATATTGGGGAACAGGATGCAGTCGGCGTCCCCGGCAACCTCACCGCCCAGTTTTTTGATGCTGGCACTTTCGGCATCAATGGCGACATCCAGTGCCAGGGGGCCATCTATCACGGCTCCCTTGATTTGACCGCGGTCTGCCATTTTAGAGAGAATAGCAGCATCGACACAAGCCGGCATGCCGGGTAACATCTGCTCAGAAGCCGCGAGTATGGCTACTTTCGGGCGGGAAATGTCCAGGGCATGGGCTGTGCGGATGAGATATTGTGTGATGGCCACCTTTTGCTTGATATCAGGCAACGGAATGATGGCAACGTCACCAACAATCATCAGTTTATGGTAAAGCGGTGATTCCATGACGGTAACATGACTGAGTATGGCACCCGGGTCCATCAATCCTTCTTCTTTATTGAGAATGGCCCGCATGTACTGGTCTGTAGTGACCAATCCCTTCATTAACAGGTTTCCTTCGCCTTCGTTGATGAGCTTAACAGCCAGAGATGCTGCCTTCGACTCCCTGGCTTCCTGAACCATGCGAAATTTACCAGGATCAATATTGAGCTCTTTACAAACATTGCGCATAATGGGCTCATCCCCAACAAGGGTGGCTTCAATCAATCCATGATCTATGGCTTCATTCACTGCCTCTATGGTATGTGCATCATTGGCAAATGCAGCAACAAGCCTCTTCTTCTCCCTGCCCTTGAGGGCGTCAAACATCTGGTCAAGTTTAGTGATTGGCATAGATGTGTTTTTTACTGTGGATAATGCATTGCATCAAGGGATTGACACAATCCCCAACGTCCGCAAAAGTAGCAAGATGCGCTGTGAACTCCAACTGATTGCGGGAGTTTAAAATAGTTATAAATAAGCAGAAAACCTAACTATGTTGCGCTATTTAAGCTGTGTCTGCATCATTCTCCGGATCGCTCTTTGGCATACCGGACAGAAATTATCATAGCGTGCTGATTTCATGGTGCAGTCAATGGCCGGACGGTAAATACCTTTGGCCAGGTAACCTCCTCCCTCAAAAACACCGGTGTGGTTTTCATAAGCAGCCGATGCAGGCGTAGGAACCGGAGTTTCAGGTAATAACATATCTTTCCACTTCCGTTCGAAATCTACCAGGGTTGTCAGATTGGGCTCCCAGGGTTCGATATTCAAAGAATAGAAATCGGAATAAGCCACATCGGAAGTATAATATTCATCCCCTAAGCCGGCAAAGGCATGGCCGAATTCATGGATGAAGACGAAGTCGGAGAGCGGATGCCGTGCAGAACATACAGAATAGAAATTGTAGATTCCGCCGCCGCCATATTCGCGGGTGTTAACCAGAATCAGGACCTGATCCCAGGGTACGCCGGAGGCCATATCCGCAACCAAATGGTAGTCGGAAGTGGTGAGATAGCGATCCGACTGAAAGGTATAAAACCGTGTATTGAGTACCGTATTCTTCCATTCTCCCCGGCCGGGTGCATCGGTTCCCTCATCGGCCGAAGGCTCAAATACCGCATGAATATTGATTTGGTTGCGAAAATCAGGAAAGGGACGGGCCTGAAGCAAATAGCCGGCAAAACGAGATGCATCCTGGCGGAAAAGGGCCACCTGATCCATGGTATATCCCTCTGCAAGAATCACCAGGTCGAGGCAATGGGAAGGATCTCCACTTTCATGGATTCTGATGTAGTCGCGTTTGGGATCTCTTCTGTCCATAATGTAGGGATCAGAAGGATCAACTGTGAGGATGAACTCTTCTTTCCATTCTCCCTGTCCCTGTCTGGCCAGAAAAACAATGTTAACCCTGTGCTTTGGAAATGGCATATGCACGCTTTCAGGATAGCTCCGGACCATCGTTGATTTGGCTTCATCGGTTGTCTGCCATTCCCTGAACAGACTGGAATATCCTTTGGAAAACAGGATCTGCTGGTTGAGCTCATCCCACATCTCTATCCTGTATTCTCCAAAGAAAAAATTATCTACCAACTGGGTGCGTGATCCGGACCAGGGTGTTTCCACCATGACCTGGTGCAGGGAGATCTTTGCTTCCTGGTGGTTACCGGTTCGGAAATAATCAACACGAAGTACATCCCCATTAAAATGGTCACTGAACTCACTGGCAAGGGATAATTGTCCTGCGATAACCAGGAGAAAAACAGATAGTAGCCTCATTATGAATATATTGTATCGTAAATAATTGAAATACCCCAACCTTTTTTATAGGTCAATGTAAAGATGGGTTTTTTCTGTTTACGACACAAGGTGTTGACAAGGCATCGTTTTAGCGCCGGATGATCTTCCTGACCATGAGGCCATAAGGTGTTTCGATATGGACAAGATACAGTCCGGGTGTCACTGCAGATAAATCCAGACGCTGATGCCTGGACTCCAGGATCAATTGACCAGAAAGGTGGTACAATTTTGTCCCCAGAACCGGTACTCCGGAAATTTCAAGATGATCTCCGACCGGATTCGGAGATATGGTAATCAGTTGACTGTCATGAGTATAAACTTCTGTTGATACAGGAACCCATGCCAGCACGATATTGGAGAAGCTAGGCACATTGGCAGGTGTCAGCGTGAGCGGAGCAGCGGTTTTCTGGAAGGTAAAAGTGCTGTAATTTCCGGTTGCGTTTTTATCAGTCAGTTCCAGACGAAGTTTGTATGTTCCATCCGGAACCAACACCCCGGCCACATTTTTACCGTTCCAGGTACAGGTGTAGGTGGTATGCGCGTTCTGCGTTGGTCCGGTAATGGCGTCTGTTACGTTGAAGGGACTACCGGCAGCAGTGGTCGAAGCTTCCCAGATATTCAGGTGGGTTTTCCTGCTGGCTGCATAGGCCAGCAGGGTTTTGACAAACACCCCGTTACTGTCTTCAATCCAGGCTGCAACAATATGTCGAGGTGCATAACTGCCCCCGGCCTGAGCAGAGGAAAAGCTAAGGCTCAGTTGCCCAGGTGTCTGCGCATTTACCTGATGAGCAAGTAATATACCGGCAAGACTAAAGATAAGAATATAGATTTTCATGCTGATTCTCTTTGCATTAATTATTGAAACATCACATAATACCCTGCGCTTTCAGGGCCTGCAAAGAAAATCAAAAAAACATACTGGTCCTTAGAATTTTCCGAATTTCAGACTTACATTACCGGAATATCCGTTCAGAACATCATGAGGCAGGTCTTTCAGGGTGATATCGTCGGTGAAGCGATAGGAGATGCCTGCTGCCAGCCGCATAAAGCGAAAAACATTCAGTTCCAGCTCAATACCTGGCTCCACCAGGAGATAAGCATCGAATTCTTCAGGCGTAGGCTCCCAGTCTTCATGCATGTCCCAGTAATCCTTGATATAGGCAATGCCGCCCATGCCGAAATGGACCGGTAAAGTGAGGTGAACCGGGGAGGCAGGGAAGAGTATCGGCTCTATGAAGAAACCGCCGTGGCCGCCAGCGAGGGTAATTCCGGATGGAAGGTTCCATCGATCCACAGTGATATCGTTGGCGTAGCCTGTCCCGCTTATCCCAAGGGCCAGTCGATGATCGATCACCCATGCCAGGCGTCCACCGGCCAGAATGGCGTCTTTGCCGTGTATGCGGGTATATCCCATGCTCAGGGCGCCATATCCACCGTGACTTACCTGCGGCCCAAAGAGGGTACGCATCTCCTGAGTTCGCTGTGATTTTGCGTTATCCTGTCCAAAAGCAGTGTTAACGAGCAGGCTGAACGATGCCAGCAATAGTATGAATGACAATCGGGTTTTCATGTTGATAGGGTTAATGAAGGTTATTGTAATACATAATGAAGGCTGAAAGCCATGTCCCAGAGATGGATGTCAATGAAAGGCCTGCCGAGTACGTCGACATAAGGCTTGCAATCCAGGGAGATCATCAGGGGAATGGACTCCAGACGGTATGCAAGTCCAAGGGCAACATCAGCCCCGACAACCGGTCCGAATCGATTGGGATAATCGTAGGGATCTTTATGGTCATCCCAGGCCTCACGTTGATACCAGCGCGAAAATCCTACATGTCCACCGAACCCGGTAAAGAGAAAGAGATCGTTGGTATACTCCTCAAAAACAGGCTTGTATTTTTCAATCAGGACATGGGCCTGTATTCCATCATTCCGGAAGCTCAGCAGGCCGTGCAGGGTTCCCAGATTCCCCATATATGATTTATAACTGATGCCAGAGCTGCTGCCTCCGCGAAGACCGAGTGCCTGACTGAAATCCTGCGAGACAACACCTGCCGGTATGATCCACAGGCTGCACAGGATGATGTATGCTGTGATCTTTCTTTTCATGGTGGGTGATACGTTGGTTACCAGGTATGATAGACTTTTCCGGATCCGGTTATGCGCGCGTTAATGGTTGGGTTTCCTCTGTAATACACATCTCCGCTGCCGGTAATGCTGACGTCCAGCAGTTTGCTGACATTGAGATACATATTGCCAGAGCCACTGATGGTGGCAAAGCAGGTTTCCTGGACCAGCTCATAGGCTTTGATATCACCGCTACCTGAAATCTTCATGTCAGATTCCCGTGTAATGCCATGCAATGTAATCCTGCCCGATCCGGACAAGTAAGTATTGAGATAGCGGGCATCAATTCCTGTTTTGATATCCCCGGAACCACTGAGGGATACTTCAACGCGGTTCCCTGAAAGTCGGTCCGCTTCGATATCACCGCTGCCATCCAGCCGCAGGCGTTCGATATCCGGAGTGTATACGGTTACCTGAATGGTGTAATTCTCCATCAGGCAGCGGTTTTCCCTGACTTTGATGATCAGATCGCCATCATCCACAAATGTCTGGATGTAAGGGAGCAGGTTTGATTCAGCATCTATACGGATTTCTCGGGTATCAGAAGAAATAACCCTGACATCCAGGGATCCTTTGCTGACAAGTCCTGAAAATCCGGGGGTGCTGCGTGTTTCAGTGATCAGGTCTTTGTTGCCCCGAATACAACGTCCCTGGTCACAGGAAGTAAACAGAAGGGCAGGAAGAAAGAGAAATGCCATCATTTTTTTCATCGTCTTATATTTTGGTGGTCAGTGAGTGATGATTCATTCATTCATCATACTCCTAACGACAATACAGGACGAAGAGGGTTGCAAAATGTTACAGCATTATTTTGGTAATATGCTGATCGTGCCCCCTGTATTTTTGATTTTCAGCATATTACCCGGATTGCTACCAAGCTTACCACTTCGTATGAAGGTTTTTGGCGTAGCTGGGTCCGGGGATTCTCTGGAGGTTCGCAAGGGTTCTGAAAGGTTGAGGCGGGTTTTCTCGCTGCGCGTCAACTCATAATGGAACAAGGTTCCTGCAGGATACAGCAGGTGAATATCGGTATAGGATCCCCGGATATCGATCTGGCGGAAACCAGGGTCAATCTCACTGATTCTTAGTTCACCGTAAGTAGCTGTGAGGTTGAGATCCGTCTTGAGCCTGTCAATGTGAATATAGGAGAAAGAGGCGCTCCCTAGCACCATGTCACAGGATTCCAGGCGTATGCGATCCCTGCGCGAGTCAAGGCGCAGGTGTTCACATTGCCTGATCCTGATCCTGGCCGCACGTCCGGTCACGTCCAGCTTCCCGCCTTCCCCTAATTCGAACTCCCCATAACCCAGTTTCAGCGTGGCCTGGCCCATGCTACTGACGAAAGCATTGCCAAACTGATGGTCAAGCGAGAGTTCGGCCAGGAAATCATGGGCTTTAAGATCGCCGTTGGAGAGGCGGATGTCGGCTTTCCCGGCCACATCCGTTGCATAGATATTACCAAACCGGAGATCTATGCGCAGAGGTGAACGTTCCGGGTAGTAAACGGTGTAATCAATGGAGGCCCTGCTGTCGGTACTCAACAGAATATTGGTCATATCATTGATTTCTGACCAGAGAGAATTCATGGTATTGGAAAATATGGTCCGCCCGACCACATAATACCGGTTTGCCGTAAAGTCAAAATCCACATCCTGGAACATCCGGTCGACGCGGCTGGGCTTGGTGCCACGCACCCTGAACTGGATGTCGAAACGGATGGAGTCTTTATCCCAGGGAACCAGGTGGATATTGCCATACTTGTTCTCGATCTGCAGCACAGTGGTTTCTGTTGCACGGAAGGCACGGCTCAGTTCACGGCTGCGCTCATAAGACTGGGCCTGCAAAGGGATAAGGCCCGCGAGCAGCAATGCGCATATCCATGATCTATAGTACATGAGAGGCCTCCTTTCGTTCTTCAGGATCAGACTGGCCGGAAGAGAGTTGCAGCAGCAGGTCTTCCAGAATGGCGATACGGATCCGGTAGTTTTGTATCATGGCATTGATGATTTCTTCGTTGGCTGCCTGGTCTTTGAGGTCCCTGCGCAAGCCGGCATATGCACTGTCCAACTCCGACAATTCCAGTTCCATGACCTGCGCAATACCGGGCATCCGGTTGTCAAAACGGATGACTTCAGTTTTTAACTCTTCTATTCTGGATGTATAAAAGGCCTCTGCCTCAAGCAGTTCTGATACCTGAGGGGGAAGGGTGGCGACATTTGTGGTTTCCCGGGGCTGGTTCCTGTAACTACTGTTTACAAAGTCATGAACCACCCACGAGAGGGCAAAGATGAGCAATACGGCAGCAGCCCGCATAAGCCAGTGATTTCTCAGACGCCTGACCTTGGGAGGTGCATCGAGCCTGTGCAGGATATCGTCCCAGGATTCCGGAGGGGGAGCGGCATCATCAAAGATATCCCTGTGTTTCCTGATATAGTCTTCAAACCTGTCTTGCTTCATGACATGATCTCCATTAAGGCGTTTTTTACTTTTCTGCGGGCATGCATATACTGGCTTTTGGAGGTGGATTCCGAGATGCCCAGGATGCCGGAGATTTCACGGTGGTCATAACCTTCGAGCAGGTACAGGGAGAAGATAAGGCGGCTACCTTCAGGGAGGGTCTCCATGGCTTTGCGCAATGCCGTGGGTTGTATCATCTGCTCCTCTACCTCTGGCTCATCCGGCAATCGTTCCCATAGTTCCATATCGGCAAAATACTCCAGCACAGCACGTTTCCTTTTTAGTTCATTAATGCAACGATTGATTACGATGCGTTTGATCCATGCCCCGAAGGTGCTTTCGTAGCGAAAAGATGAAAGCTGGCGAAAAGCTTCCACAAAAGCTTCCTGCAGCATGTCTTCCGCTTCTTCCCTGCCATGCATCATCCTGAGGCATATGTTGTACATATTCCTTGCATAACGCTGATACAACAGGTATTGCGCTCTCCTGTCACCGCGCTTGCTCTCCTCGATGATCTCCTGGTTGATCTCTTCGTACACCTTAAGCCGGGGCGTTTTCTTTAGTTAATGACAAAATGATTTGACAAGGGTTGCAACCTTAAGCCTTTGTTTTGTGTCTTGTCAAAGTTAAAAGGGATATTTGCGGCTTCGGTATTTTTTTTAACTTTGTAAGTTACAGAAGATTCAAGGTCTAATGTCCGGTTTTTATACCATCCGTGCGCAACATCGCTACCTGAATATTAAAAGCAGGGATGCCTTCCCCTTTCTTGCCTGAGAGGCGATCAGTCATAGCTGCCATCGCCTCCTGAATATACCCCGTATAATGTTATTTATGGTTTCTTAAAGGCATTTTCCATGGAACTTCCATTTGCAGAAGCATACAAAATCAAGATGGTGGAGCCGGTCAGACGGAGCACACGCGAGGAGCGGGAACATTGGCTTCAACTAGCGCATTACAATCTCTTCAACCTTAAAAGTGAACAAGTTTTTATCGATCTGCTGACTGACAGTGGCACCGGTGCCATGAGCGACCGTCAATGGTCGGCCATGATGCTGGGCGACGAAAGTTACGCGGGCGCCTCCTCCTACTTCAAACTCAAGGAGGCCATACAGGATATCACTGGATTTCCTTTCTTTCTCCCGACGCACCAGGGACGCGCTGCCGAAAACGTGTTATTCAGTGCACTGATAAAAGCCGGAGACATTGTGCCGGGGAATGCTCATTTCGATACCACCAAAGGCCATATTGAGTTTCGTAAGGCTAAAGCCATTGACTGCACCATCGATGAGGCATACGATATCAACAGGGACCACCCGTTTAAAGGCAATGTGGACCTGGAGAAACTCGAGAAAGTGCTCAGGGAGTATCCCGCCGACCGCATTCCGATGATCATCATCACCGTTACCTGCAATACCTCCGGTGGTCAGCCTGTTTCATTGCAGAATATGAAGGATGTCAGGGCACTTGCCGATCGATACGGGATTAAGGTGTTCTTTGATGCCGCCCGTTTTGCTGAGAACGCCTACTTCATCAAGACACGGGAAGAAGCCTGCCGTCAGATGAGCATCCCTGAGATTGTCCGGGAAATGTTCAACTGTGGCCACGGGATGACCATGAGCAGCAAAAAAGACGCCATTGTCAATATGGGCGGGTTTATCGCCATGCGGGATGAGAACCTGTTTCAGCAGGCCAGCGTCTACAACATCCTTTTTGAAGGCTATATCACCTATGGCGGTATGTCGGGCAGGGATATGAATGCCCTGGCCTGTGGTTTGTACGAGGGGCTGGACTTCCATTACCTTGAGACACGCATCGGTCAGGTTGCTTACCTGGGCGCCAAACTCAGGGATTATGGCATCCCAGTTCAGCAGCCTTTCGGCGGTCATGCCATCTTCGTGGATGCCAAGCGATTCCTTCCAAATGTTCCCAAAGAAGAGTTTCAGGCGCAAACCCTGGCGGTTGAACTTTATCTGGAAGGGGGTGTCAGGGGGGTTGAAATCGGCACGCTTTTGGCAGACCGGGATCCTGAAACCCGTGAAAACAGATACCCCAGACTGGAGCTGCTGCGTCTGGCCATTCCACGCCGTGTCTATACCAACAACCACATGGATTATATCGCTGCCAGCCTATCTAATGTCTTCGAACACCGGGATAAGATCACGCGCGGATTGAAGATCTTATATGAAGCACCCATCATGCGTCATTTCACAGTCAGGTTGGAACGGCTCTGAGTGACGGATCAGCATCGTATCCTGAAACAGCGGGATTGTCTATCTTTACAGCATGGAACCCAAACGTAAACAAGCCAGGTACCGGCGCCTGGCCGAGCAGTTGCAACCTTTACTGGACAAACCGGCTCCAATGATGTCCAGACTGGCGACAGTGGTCGCTGTGTTGCATCATAAAATGCCGGAATTCTTCTGGACCGGCTTCTACCTGCTCCATGAACAAGGACTTTTTGTAGGCCCCTACCAGGGCCCCCTCGCCTGCCAGCAGTTGGCATATCCAAATGGGGTGTGCTGGGCCGGTATCCTTCAGAACAAGACCCTGGTCGTACCCGACGTCCACCAGTTTCCCGGCCACATCGCCTGCGACAGCCGCTCCAATTCCGAGATCGTGATCCCCCTCAGAAGTCAGGATGGCGAAGTGCTGGGCGTCCTGGATATTGACAGCACCAGCCTGGCGGCTTTTGACGACATAGATGCCCGTGAATTAGAAGCGATTCTGAAAATGCTGTCTCAGCATCTCCTGTAATAATCTTCAATATGCATATACCCTTCATCCTCTATGTTATCCTTGCCTTCGTCGCCGCGACAACATCCATTGTAACGGCCCTTTCCAGCCACGACCAGCTCGGTGAGCCCAGGCACGGCAATGCGTTGCGGGCTGCTGCGCTCTTTTCTCTTGCCGCCGGTATCCTGACACTAGGCGGGGGCTGGATAGGTCAGTGGCTGCTGGGTATGATGAAAGAAGATGCACGCTGGATTGCCGATATCTTCTGGTTTGTGGTAGGATTGAAAATGTTACTGTCATCACGGAAAATGCCGGCCCAGACCTATGCATTGGATATGAGCCAGTTAACTCAGGTTGTCATGGTCGCCCTCGCCAACGGCCTAAATGCGATGTTGATGGCGATTGGACTAGCCCTCGCCGGAGAAATGGTGCAGCCGTTTACAATTTATGTTTCACTCTTCGTCCTTATTCTCAGTTGGATAGGATTCTTTATTCCAGGCATTTGGCCGATAGCAGGAAAACAAGCCAGATGGCTCTTTCCTGTTGCTGGTATCTTGCTCATTCTTATTACATTAATTAGATTTTAATGATTTCCAGGCTGGTTTTTGCGACACTCTTCTTTCTGGCCTGTTTCGTACAGGCACAACCCCCGCCAGGCTATTACAGCAGTGCCACCGGATTATATGGCGTCAGCTTGCAACAGGCACTGCATCAAATTATTGACAACCATTATGCAGCACAATACAGCGCGTTGCATGGCCATTTCATGAGCACCGACACCAAAGCTGACAGCACTGTATGGGATATGTATTCTGATGTTCCGGGAGGTACGCCACCCTATGTCTATCATTTCATTCCACAGGATCAATGTGGAAATTATTCCCAGGAAGGAGATTGCTACAACCGGGAGCATAGTTTTCCGAAAAGCTGGTTTGGCGGGGATGTGATGCCCATGTTTTCCGATTTGTTCCATCTCTACCCAACCGATGGTTTTGTAAATGGCCAGAGAGGCAATCTCCCCTATGGTGTGGTGCAGAACGCCAATTGGACCTCCCTGAACGGCAGCAAGCGCGGGAGCTCGGCGGTGCCCGGTTACACCGGAACGGTTTTTGAACCCATTCAGGAATACAAAGGCGATTTTGCCAGAACGATGTTCTATATGGCTGTGCGCTACTATGGACAGGATGGGAGCTGGCCCGGAAGCGATATGACCAATGGAGCACAGCCCAAGCCCTGGGCGCTGGCCATGTTGCGGCAGTGGCACCAGCAGGACCCGGTCAGCCAGAAAGAGATAGACCGCAACAATGCGGTATATGCCATCCAGAATAACCGCAATCCTTTCATAGATCATCCCGCTTTTGTCGAGGATATCTGGAGCCCGACAGCAGGCATAAGGGATGCTATAGCATTGGTTGCCTGCCTTTATCCCGTTCCGGCCATGGACTATTGTATTGTGAATTTCACCCAGCCTCTGAGCACGGACTTGTATTGGCAAATGAACAACACACTGGGAGTACCGGTTAACAAAGGTGGGCTGGAGCCAGGACAGACCCTCAGCCGTATTGATGTTACAGGCCTTGTCCCGGGGATGTATTTCCTGCAAATACATCATCATCCCGGCACTCCTATGGGCGTGTATCCCCTGCTCGTCGCAAGATAACCCTGGATTAGCTGCTCCTTCGGTAACAATATCACCACCTTATACCAATAGTCTGGTTTTTCCTGGATATCTGTCCCTATCCCTATCCCCATCTTACTATAAGAACCACATTATCAACCACATAATAAATTTAACATCAAAGGAGCCAATTATTGCCTATCTTTGGATTCCTGATACCGAACCAGCATCAGGAGGGAGCCTATGACATATTTTTCCGATCAAAAGCCCGTCAACCCAAAATCTATTAAGAAAAGGGTTGGGCAAATCACCTGCAAGGCTGTCAAAATCCATTCCCGTCCGGAAGCCCTGAAGAAAATCATCAGTGTAACCGATCTGACCAGCCTGCGAGGAGATGAACGCAAGGAAGAAATACGTACGTTGTGCAAAAAAGCCCGTACATTCGAAGCCCTGGATCCTCGCATCCCCAATGTGGCCGCTGTCTGTATTTATCCTTCCTTCATCTCCATTGCCCTGAAGGAATTGAGTGAATCGGAAGTGTTGGTGGCCACCGTCGCCGGTGGATTTCCAGGTGGCGACATTCCTCAGGCCGAGAAAATATTAGAGGTCAGGAAAGCCGTGGATGCAGGCGCCGAAGAAGTAGACATGGTCCTGCACCTTCCAAAGTTTTTCGAGGGAAAATACAACGAAGTTCAGGACGAAATCAGCGCCATCAAAGCCATTTGCAAGGATGTAACCCTAAAGGTTATCATCGAGACAGGCGCTTTGGGCAGTCTTTCCAATGTTCAGAAAGCCAGTGAGCTGGCCATTCTTGGCGGAGCAGACTTTCTGAAAACCTCTACGGGAAAGATTGAGCCGGCTGCCAGCCTGGATAGTTTTCTTGTCATGCTGGATACCATCAAGGCCTATTATGATCAGACTGGTATCATGATTGGCATCAAGGCTGCCGGTGGGATACGGCAACCGGTGCAGGCCTTCCAGTACCTCAGCCTGGTTTATGACGTCCTGGGGGGATTATGGATCACCCCGGAATACTTCAGGATAGGTGCCAGCCAACTTGTCGATCATGTCGTATCAGAGTTACAACAATCAGATCCTGACAGCCACGTCTGAACCATTGTGTTAATGCATTGTTAATCCGGAAGAAACCTCCCCGGAGGAATGTACCTTTACGAATTAATACCCGGATGATGCGAAAAACAATACCTGTTATCCTCTTATTACTGCTGCCTTTCACCGCCAGGACACAAACCACCCTTGATACGGCAGTGAACTTCTCCGTTAAAGATATCACAGGCTATACCCATAAGCTTTACAACATCCTTGACAGTGGTTATATGGTCGTCATCGATTTTTTCTCGACGTCCTGTGGCCCCTGCGCAACGTATGCACCTGCGATACAGGCATCCTACCAAAACTTCGGTATGAATACAGGAAACGTCTACTTCCTGGGCATTGCCTGGGGCGATGATAACCAGGGGGTGCACAGCTTCGATAGCACCTACGGCATCACCTACCCTTCCGTCTCTGGGATGCAGGGGAATGGAAATCAAGTGGTTCTGGATTATAACATCCTGTCCTATCCAACGGTTATCCTGATCATGCCCGACCGCAGCATACGCGAAAAACATATCTGGCCGCCAACAACTGCCCGCATTGATAGTATCCTGATAGCCAACGGAGCCCTTACCACGGGAATTTGTCCGTCAGATTGTCTGCTTGATGAAGCAGCATTACAGATATGGCCCAACCCTGCCCGGGGACATATTCAGCTCCGGTACACCTTGAACGCACGCACAACCGTGCACTTCAGCCTGACAGATGCACAGGGAAGAGTATACCCCATGGGCCGGGAGCGCTTGCAGGATGCTGGGACCTGGGGGCAGTCTATGGATGTCAGTCACTTGACCCCAGGCCTCTATTTTCTGCAGATACTGCAGGGAGCACAACGCATCACACGACCGCTCATTTTGCAATAGAGTCTATATAAAGCCTTTATAAACAGATTGATAGTGGTTTATGCCCTGCTTCCATGTATTATATGCCTTAGCGGATTGTGGCATGGAAATTGATATTATCCGTGCATGAAAGCGCGATACATCCTCGTTTGGGCCATGATGGCCGCCCTTTGGTTGACTGCCTGCCAGGAAGATGATCCACTGGAGCCAGATCCGTCAGGTGACCTGCGTGGAGCCTTCACGGGTACCTGGAACTGCGTAGAGAATGACGCCAAGATCGCATATACCGTTGTGATCAGGAAAGACAATGCCGACACCACACGCCTATTGCTGGAGAATTTCGCCTACATCGGTATGGGAGAATACGCCTATGCTACGTTTGCAGGAACCCAGCTCAGCGTCCCATCCCAGATCCCATGCGATGGCTGGCAGGTTCAGGGAAGCGGTAAACTCATCAACAGCAACAGGATGGAATGGACCTATACGGTCAAAGTTGGGGGTGATGTCAATAATTACACTGCCGTGTATACCCGTATGGCTTATTGATATGTCAGCGTATCTTCTTCCTGCTGCAGTGCCGTGCGTTCCCCCTCCAGAACAGTCTGCTGCTGGCTCAGGATGATGATCACCTGATCCATGATGCCACCCATCAATTTCATATGCCGCTGATAAAAGCGAAAACTGCTGTCAAATTCAGCCTGGGTGATGCCATGTTTAAGGAAGACGGAGCGGTTGACCTTATTGCGCCAGACATCGAGGCTGTCAACGGCAGACTGCGAGAGTGTGGATTCGGCCAGCTGAAGATCGGCCAGCACTGCAGCCATCCGGCTCTCATTTAACACATTATCAGGGATCTGTACCTGCTCGCGATGACAGGCAGTCAGCACCATGAAAAGCAAGAATATGGGCCCCAGCCTTCTCATTTCTTCTTCTTTCCGGCCTGATAGGATTCATTCATCCCCCGGATGACATCCCAGGTGATGTCCAGGGTGTCTTTGGCATACAGGATACCGGAACCACGGGAAAATCCGAGGATATAATCGTAACCCTTGTCTTCCTGGTAGCGCTTCAGATAAGTGTATACGCTATCGACAAAGCGTTCATTCATAATGAATTCCTGTTCTGAGAGTTCTTCGGTATAGCGGTCGCGCAAGGCCAGCAGTTGCTCCTGGCTCTTCATGAGATCGGCATAGATCACCTTGGCACTTTCTTCGCTGATCGTTCTCTTCTCCACCTGCTGCTGGAAATAGGCTGCATCCTTTTCATAAGTGCGCTGCCGGGCCGTCATTTCAGTCTCCCTCACTTTGAACTGGGCTTCCAGCTCGTCGTTCATGTCAGTGATCAGGTCGTAATGCGCTCGCAGGGTATCACTGTTGATGAAGACGATATTGCCGGCCACAGCCGCCTGGGGTGCAGCCGGGCCTGAGGACCTTGTTTCTCCCTTTCGGTTTAGCACCAGCAACAGAAGGATAATGACGCCTGCCAGGCTCAGAATATTCAGTACTTTCCAGGTATTCATAGTGGATAAAGGATTGATTGATGCTGCAAAGGTAATCCTAAGCCTGCATTATGCCATCAGAAACAGTCGCATTAATTACCCAGCTCCGACATGAACTTGATACGGACGAGGCGGATTTCTTCGATGGTGAACTCATCCTGCCCGAGCTCTTCCAATGCTTCTTCCACGGAGTCTGACTCGGCTTCACGGAAATACTCATAAATGTCTTCCTGATGGTAAGGATCAATGTTTTCTTCGATGTAATAATCGATGTCGATGCGGGTACCGCTGGCAACGATGCTTTCCAGCTCTGTCAGCATCTCATCCATGCTGAGGTCCTTGGCTTCGGCGATATCCTCCAGGGCCAGCTTGCGGTCAATGCTCTGAATGATATAAACCTTAAGTCCGGACTTGTTTATGACCGACTTGACGACCAGATCATTGGGCCGGATGATGTCGTTTTCCTCAACATAATCCTTGATGAGGCGGATAAAGGGATCCCCATATTTCTGCGCTTTGCCGGTACCCACGCCGGTACACTGCTTGAGCTCCTCCAGGGTAACGGGGTACAGAATGGCCATATCCTCCAGAGAGGGGTCCTGGAAAATCACGAAAGGAGGAAGTTTTTCCTTGCGTGAAATGTCTTTGCGAAGGTCTTTGAGCATGGCAAACAAAGCCTTATCGGCATTGCCGCCCTTAGCGGCTGCAGCCTCCTCAAACGCTTCCTCCGCCTCTTCATAATCATGGTCAAGTGTGAGCTGGATGGGATAGGAGTCGTCCAGGTACTTCAAGCCCTTTTCGCTGACCTTCAACAGGCCATAATTCTCTATATCCTTGTTAATTAATAAATTGATTAGAGATTGACGGATGACCATATTCCAGAATCGTTCATCTTTCTCGCTTCCGGCACCGAAAGAGGAGAGCAGATGATGCTTGTATTGTTTGATCTGTGTACTGGCTTTTCCTGTCAGGATGTGGATGATATGACTGGCTTTGAACTGCTGTTTGGCCTCGAGGATGGTCTCGAGCACCTGGCGGACATATTCACCACCTTCAAATTTCTTTCGTGGATTATTGCAGTTGTCGCAGTTGTGACAACTGGGTTCATGATAGACTTCCCCGAAATAATGGAGCAGCTGTTTGCGCCGGCATATCGAGGACTCGGCATAGGCGACAGTTTCCAGCAGTAGTTGTTTGGCAATCTCCTGCTCAGCAACGGGTTTGTTTTTCATGAACTTCTCCAGCTTCTGAATGTCGTCATAGCTGTAAAAGGTGATGCAGTTGCCTTCACCGTTGTCCCGTCCCGAACGCCCGGTTTCCTGGTAATACCCTTCCAGGCTTTTAGGGATATCATGGTGGATTACAAAGCGCACGTCGGGTTTATCGATACCCATTCCAAATGCGATGGTGGCCACGATCACATCCACCTCTTCCATCAGAAATTTATCCTGGTTGGTGACACGGGTGGCTGAATCCAGTCCTGCGTGGTATGGAAGGGCTTTGATTCCGTTGACCTGCAGGGTTTCAGCCATCTCTTCCACTTTCTTGCGGCTGAGGCAGTATACGATGCCGGATTTTCCGGGCTGTGTTTTGATATACCGGATGATATCCTTGATAACATCCTTGGTTTTAGGCCTTACCTCGTAGTAAAGGTTGGGACGGTTAAAGGATGACTTAAAAATCCTTGCGTCCTGCATCTTGAGGTTTTTCTGGATATCCTGCTGTACCTTGGGTGTCGCGGTTGCTGTCAGGGCAATAATCGGCACTTTGCGGCCCAGGGTATCAATGATGGGACGAAGCCGTCGATACTCCGGCCTGAAGTCATGCCCCCATTCCGAAATGCAGTGAGCTTCATCAATTGCATAGAACGAAATCTCAATGTCTTGCAGAAAATCAACATTCTCTTCTTTGGTAAGAGACTCAGGCGCAACATATAGCAGCTTGGTCTTGCCATCCACCAGGTCTTTCTTAACCTGAGTTATCTCAGCCTTCGTAAGGGATGAGTTCAGAAAATGTGCTACTCCATGCTCGCTGTGATAGTTGCGGATGACGTCCACCTGGTTCTTCATCAGGGCAATTAGGGGTGAGATGATGATGGCTGTCCCTTCGCTGATCAGGGCCGGTAACTGGTAACACATCGACTTGCCGCCCCCTGTAGGCATGATCACAAAGGTGTCGTAGCCATCGAGAACGCTTAGGATAATAGCTTCCTGGTGCCCCTTAAAGCTATCAAAACCAAATATTTGCTTTAAGAGATCATGTAAGATATGTGCCTCCTTTACCGCCATATTCCCCTTCTGTTTATTTTAGATAGATTTGCAGCCGCTAAAGACAAGGGGCGGCTTTTTTGTCTATCTTTCCCAATCCTGGCCTGGATACGCCCCGGCTTGACGATATATCCCGGTTGTTGATGGACTTAACACAAATTTAAAAATATTTGTATCGCTTTTTCAAATAAGGAGAAAAACCTGGTGAAGACAACGGAAGAAATCCTGAAAATTGCTACCCGGACCATATCCGAGGAGGCGGAAGCGGTAGCCGGACTGGGTGCCAGACTGACACCTGATTTTGCCCGGTCCGTTAGCCATATCATTGAATCCCATGGGCGGGTGATTGTCACCGGCATCGGAAAGAGTGCCAATATTGCCACCAAGATCGTAGCCAGCCTCAATTCCACGGGTACACCTGCCATTTTTATGCATGCGGCCGATGCCATCCATGGTGACCTTGGAACCATTCAGCCCGACGATACAGTCATCTGCCTTTCCAAAAGTGGCAACACCCCTGAGATAAAAGTGCTGGTGCCGCTGATCCGGGCCCTGGGCAATACCATCATCGCCATCGTTGGAAATACCGACAGCTATCTGGCGCAACAGTCAGATCTGGTGCTGGATGCCACTGTTTCTCGCGAAGCATGTCCCAACAACCTGGCCCCAACCGCGAGTACCACTGCACAGCTTGTGATCGGTGATGCCCTGGTTGTCAGTCTGCTTGAGTGCCGGGGCTTTACCCAGGAAGATTTTGCCCGCTACCACCCGGGAGGTGCCCTGGGTAAACAGCTGTACCTCAGGGTGGCAGACGTCTTTCAGCGAAATGCTGCCCCCGTGGTCGATGAAGAAGACAACATCCGTAAGGTCATCACGGAGATCTCCGGAAAAAGACTGGGCGCCACCGCGGTATTGAAACAGGGCCGGCTGACCGGTATCATCACCGACGGGGACCTGAGGCGCATGCTTGAACGCGATACAGACCTCAGCCGTGTCGTCGCCCGTGATATCATGTCTCACCATCCCAGAACGATCGAGAAAGAGGTGCTGGTCATCCAGGCCCTGCGGGTCATGAAAGAAAACAACATCACCCAATTGCTTGTTGTTGATGGAGAAACCTATGCTGGGGTGATCCACCTGCATGACATCCTGAGAGAAGGAGTTATCTGATTAGATAAATAAAAAACATTCAGTGAGTTGACGTAACAGCACATGTCTATGGAGAACAGCTTGCATGCCTTTAATGCCTACCGGGAGAGAATGAACGCCAAAATACTGGAGACAAAGCCACGCATCTTGCAGCGTATCTATAGTGCAGATACACTGGCGTATAGCGATGGTGCCCTGGACCACCGCACCAAAGAAATGCTTGGTTTGGTGGCTTCTATGGTACTCCGCTGCGACGACTGTATCCGTTACCACCTCATCCAGTGTCATGCAGCCGGCCTTACCAGGGCAGAACTGGATGAGATCTTCGGCATCGCCAACCTGGTTGGTGGTACTATTGTCATTCCACATACCCGCCGGGCCCTCGAGTTCTGGGAAGAACTGGAAAATTCAGGCAAATGAGGACGTGAATCGCATCATACGTCAGATATGGATCGCATGGCTTTGTGTTCTTTGCACAGCCTTACCTGTCTGGGGCCAGAGTACCCGTGTTATGGGCAAGGTCCTGGATGCCGGGACCGGCGAGCCAATTCCTTTTGCCAATATCTACTTCAAAGGCACAACCATCGGGGTTACCAGTAATTTCGACGGAGATTTCTCCATTGAAACAGGCCGGGCTTCTGATACATTAGTGGCCTCATTTATCGGATACCATAAATCGGAGCTTCCCATCCGGCAAAACAGATTTAACCAGGTGACATTCAGCCTGGAGCGTGAGAGCATGGAGCTGAGCGAGGTAGTTATCCGCCCGGGTGAGAACCCCGCTGAGATCCTCTTACGTAAGATTATCGAGAATAAATCGCTGAATAACAGGGACGAGTACGCCCATTACCGCTACGAAGCCTATACCAAGATCGAGTTCGATGCCAATAACATCACCGACCGCTTCATGGAAAGGAAAATATTCGAACCATTCCGCTTCATCTTCGATTATGTCGATACCTCTGCCATCAATGCCAAAGCATATCTGCCTGTTTTTCTGTCCGAAACATTATCGGATATCTACTATCGCCGCTCACCCAAATCCACCAAAGAGGTCATCCGCGCCAGCAAAGTTACCGGAATCAGAAACCAAAGCATCTCCCAGTTCCTGGGTGATATCGCACAGAATATCAATGTCTACGATAACTACCTGACCATCTTTCAAAAGAATTTCGTGAGCCCTGTCGCAAACTTTGGACTGGGCTTTTACCGTTACTACCTGGTCGACAGCACCTGGGTGAATGATCGCTGGTCCTACGAGATCATGTTCAAGCCCCGGCGGAAGCAGGAACTCACCTTCACCGGCAGTTTCTGGGTCGATAAGGAGACCCATGCCATTGCCAGGGTGGATATGAGGGTTGTGCCAGATGCCAATATCAATTTCATCAGCGATCTCATTATTAAGCAGGAGTATGGGGTGTTTGATGGCAGTTACTGGATGCTTACGCGTGAAAGCATGGTCGCCGACTTCAACATCGCTGGGAAGAACCAGACCACCATGGGATTCTTCGGGAAGAAAACCAGCTCCTATCGTCAGTTCGTTTTCAATGATGATCGGGATGCAGGGGTACATGCTGCCCCCGTGAATGTGGTGGTGGAGGATGAAGCCCTGGACCGTGACCTGGCCTATTGGGACCAGAACCGTCACGACACCTTGTCCCGGGATGAGCAAGCCATTTATCGCATGATCGATACCCTTGAAAGCCTACCCATCTTCATGACCTATGTGGAGGTCATCAAGATGATCTCGACGGGCTACTATGTCAGGGGATTATTTGAGTGGGGCCCGTATATGTCGCTGGTAAGTTATAACGAGCTGGAAGGCATACGCTTACGATTAGGAGGCAGGACCAGCAACGATTTTAGCACACGCCTGATGCTGGAAGGTCATCTGGCCTATGGTATGCAGGATGAACTGCTGAAACGCAATATCGGCTTCCTGTATATGGTCGATAAGAACCCCCGACGTAGCTTGTCAGGCGCATATTCCTATGATATTGAACAGATCGGTCAAAGTCAGAATGCTTTCCGGGAGGACTTCCTCCTGGCGGCCATCCTGAGACGCAGGCCCTTCGATAAACTATCTCTGGTCGAACAATACAACCTCCGCTATGAGCATGAATGGTTTAATGGCTTATCCAACTCCATCCATTTCTCACGGCGAGAGATCTTTGCCGTCGGATCCACCCGTTTCCGGATCCATCAACCGGAAGGCATCGTGGAACGTAGCTCCATCAAAACCAGCGAAATAGGTCTCGGAATCAGAATGGCCTACAAAGAAAAATTCGTCCTGGGTGAGTTTGAGCGAATCAGCCTGGGGGCCAAATATCCCATTCTTGAAATCAATTATGCATTGGGTATCAGTGATTTGATACAAGGGGAATTTCAGTATCACCGCGTTCAGGCCAACCTGCGACATTGGTTCAACATCGGGGCCCTGGGCTGGTCTAAATACAATTTTGAAGCCGGCAGGATCTTCGGATCCCTTCCTTATCCTTTGCTGAAGATCCATGAAGGTAATGAAAGCTATTCCTTTGATGAATATGCCTTTAACATGATGAATTATTACGAATTCATCAGCGATCAATACCTCAGCGCCTATTACACCCATCATTTTCAGGGCTTGTTTTTCAACCGCATCCCTTTGCTGCGCAAATTGAAGTGGCGGGAGGTCGTGCATGCCCGGGCGTTGGTTGGCCGTATGGACAGCCGCAGCCAGGTTTATGCCGAGTTGCCTAAGGGTAGCTATGTACTGCAAAAGCCTTATTTTGAGGCTGGTGCCGGGGTAGAGAACATCTTCAAGGTCTTCCGCATAGATTTTGTGTGGAGGTTGTCGTACCTTTCGCATCGCGGAATCAGCCCGTTTGGCATCCGCGCTGCATTGCAATTTGATTTTTAGATACATATGATACTTAGAACAGAGAAAATCGTCAAGAAATACCGCCAGCGTACCGTGGTGAATGAGGTGTCGGTGGAAGTGAGACAGGGAGAGATCGTGGGCCTGCTGGGCCCCAATGGGGCGGGAAAGACAACCTCCTTTTATATTATCGTCGGACTTATCAAGCCTTTTGCCGGCCATGTGTTCCTGGATGATGCAGATATCACGGAAGAGCCCATGTACAAACGCGCACAAAGGGGGATAGGCTATCTCCCCCAGGAAGCATCTGTTTTCCGCCACCTGAGTGTGGAAGACAATATCCGCGCCATCCTGGAATTCACCGGGCAAAGCAGGGAAGTCCAGGATGAGCGCCTGGAAAGCCTGTTGTCAGAATTCGGACTACAGCAAGTTCGTCGCAGCAAGGGAATCACATTGTCAGGGGGAGAGCGCCGGCGCACCGAGATTGCACGGGCCCTGGCCAATAACCCTTCCTTTATACTACTGGACGAACCCTTTGCCGGCGTAGATCCCATCGCCGTGGAAGATATCCAGCATATTGTAAGTAAGTTACGCGAAAAGAATATAGGGATCCTCATCACAGATCATAATGTGCATGAAACCCTCAGCATCACTGATCGGGCTTACCTACTATTTGAAGGAAGTATTTTAAAATCAGGAACATCAGAAGACCTCGCCAACGATGAACAGGTACGTAATGTGTACCTGGGCCGCAATTTTGAGCTGAGGAGATGAGCTGGCACAGGTAGATGACAGCAACCCATGCCTGCAAACAGACATGGAGTATCAATCGAAAATGCACACTATTATGGACGGGATGGATATTGTCATTCGGGAAGCGACGGAGCAGGACTTTCCATGTATCTTGCAGATGATCAAGGATCTGGCTGATTTTGAGCGTGCCCCGGATGCTGTCACCAATACCCTGGAGCGCATGCATCAGGAGCAACACCTCTTTGGCTGTTTCATGGCTGAATTGGATGGGGAAATCGTGGGGATGGCGCTGTATTTTTACGCTTATTATACCTGGGTGGGCAAAAGCATGTACCTGGATGACCTCTATGTCAAACCGGAACATCGCGGAAAGAAAATTGGCCGCAGGCTGTTAGACCGCATCATCCACCTTGCCTGGGAGCAAGGCTGCCACCGGTTGCGCTGGCAGGTGCTTGACTGGAATGTGGACGCCATCGAAGTTTACAGGCGCAAAGGAGCCGCCATGAGCCAGGAATGGATCAACTGCCAGTTCGACCGGGCCGGACTGGAGGGCCTCGCCCACCAGGTTCAGGCCATATCCTGAAACCATTTCTCACGCTGCGGGTTGTACTTGCAGTATGTTTCAAATTTCGTTATCTTGCTATGCATTGCTAAATCAGGAAATCATGAAGCGATTCATCACCATGCTACTGCTGAGCGTGCCCTTCATTATGATGGCACAGACAGAGATTGATATTCAGAACACCCGCCGCTTGATGAGCAAGGGAGAACAGCCGGGCTTCCTGGTCCGCATCCCAGGCTCAGCCTTGCCTGATGCAGAGAAAGCCTGGATGAAGGAGATACGGAAGGGAAACAAAGTAAAACCCTCCAAATCCCGCGAGGAGATCGCGATCCAGCAGGCCGTGCTGGGCACCATCCGAAGCGATGCGATGAACGTTTATGCCCGGTTCTACCAGGACAGCAAAGACGTCCTGTTATATGCCTTTTTTGAAATCGACAGCGTGTTTTTCGACGGGACTGAAAACCCTGACCTTTCGGGGAATATCCGCAACTACCTGCGGGATTTTGCCATCGGCGTTTATAGGGAATCCTTCGGCAAGCTTGTGAAAGACGAAGAAAAAGTCCTGACAGGCCTTGAGAAATCGGTGGCCAGCCTGGAAGCGCAGAACAAGAAGGCAGAACGGGACATCAGCAAGAATGAACGCAGGATCTCGGACCTCCAGCAGCGTATCCGCGAGATCACCGGGGATGAAGACCGTAAATCTGCCGAGATTGAGCGTCAGAAAAACCTGATCGCCACCCTGGATAATTTCCCGGAAGAGCAGAAAGCTGCCCGCACCAAGTTACGCAGCCTGGAGAAGGAGAGGAAACAGATGAAGCGCAAGCGGGAGTCAGCCCATAAGCAGGTGGATAAGCTGGAGGAAGGAATCAAGTCGATGCACCGCACGATCCGCATTAACGGGGAGAAGATGAAGCAGAGCCAGTTGAATATTGACCAGCAGAGAGCTAAGTTGCTCGAAATGACCAACAAGCTTTCCAATATCCGTTAACTCAGACCTTGCGGCTTCAGCCTGGAGGCCAGCACCAGCGATACCATGATGTAGAGCAGGATGATAGGGCTGAGGGCGGCCATCCTGAAGACCAGGATGAGGACAAGCGATAGCAGGGCCAGTACAATCCACGCATTCCGGATGGCGAGCCCGTTTCTATCCTTTGATTTCAACGATTTGAGCGACATCAGCCGGAAGGGGGACACCATCAGCAGGGCCAGGATAAGGACGATCACCACACCAGCCATGGGATTACTTTTCAACCAGAAGAGGGCATCCATGGCGAGGCCTTGTCCTTCATGCAATCCCAGGGGCCAGGTGCCCAGCAGCAGTGCCGAAGCTGGGGTAGGAAGACCCAGGAAAGTATCGGACTGTGACACATCGGTGTTGAAGCGGGCCAGTCGCAGCGCCGACAAGGCAGGGATGAGGATGAGCGGGAGCCAGGCAAAGAGGCCCGCTCCTTGCAGAAGGTCATACAGGATGAAGCCCGGCAGTACACCGAACGAGACCACATCGGCCAGCGAATCCAATTCCTTGCCCAGGGGAGAACTTACATGAAGCAGTCGGGCGATCATGCCATCCAGGACATCAAACAGCCCGGCCAGCAAAATCATCCATGCGGCCATCAACGTATCTCCCCCCGCAGCCAGTGCCAGGCCGGCGCAGCCCGCCATCAGGTTCATAAGGGTAAGGGCATTCGGAATATGCCTTTTCATAGCAGCGATTTCCGGCCAAATTACGAAATCTGTGCGTATGATGTGTTCCATGTCCAGGATCCAGATGATAGCCCACAAAATCTGTCTTTTTCGTATCTTTCCCTTCGCGATGATGCACAAATTATAGGAAGATGAGGCCTTTTCTTTACCCTATTGCCGGATTACTCCTGGCTTGTTTCTGCACGATTTCCATTCAGGCGCAAGGGATAGTCGATGTTGAAACAGGTATGGTTTTTACAGGGTATAACAATGTTCGCATTCCTGGGAATCAGGGCACCTTGGTTTCTTTGAAAGACGACCTGAGCCCGAAACCAGGGATCTTCTACAGAATAACTGCCTGTTATACTGTTCGGCAGCGTCATACATTCTCATTGCTATATGCTCCGCTGGAGACGAGATCAAAAGGAAATGTGGCAACGGATGTCCTGTTTCAGGAGGTGGTGTTTCCGGCCAATACGCCGCTGGAGGGCAGCTATCGGTTCAATTCTTACAGATTCGCCTATCGTTACGATTTGGTCCAAAATCCCAGGCTTGAGTTTGGACTGGGTATCACGGGGAAGGTCAGAGATGCACGTATTTCGCTTACTTCAGCTGGTCATACAGCAGAAAAAATCAATGTAGGCTTCGTGCCATTAATTCATTTCAGGCTCTTATGGAAAAAGGATGATCAATACGGACTCCTGCTTTATGGCGATGCGCTTGCTGCACCGCAAGGCCGGGCAGAAGATGTCATGATTGCTGCAACCTATACGCTTTCTGATCGCATAGAAATCAGGGCAGGATACCGGATACTGGAAGGAGGTGCTGATAATAATGAGGTCTACACTTTTTCTTTGTTTAACTATGCGTCAATAGGCATAACATACACATTCTACAAACCAAGTAATGGATTGAAATGAACCAGAAACTTTCATGCAATGCGTTCTTTGAAATTGAAAGTTGA